>Ga0075678_122_pt1 | contig 8259 bp, 8 predicted proteins | sample RifGroA2_FD_68247 | JGI IMG/M metagenome (GOLD analysis project Ga0075678, IMG submission 68247) | Microgenomates (Daviesbacteria) bacterium GW2011_GWA2_39_33 | reverse complement strand
AGTATCTCTGGCAACTGTTTACCAAAAACACAGCTCCCTGCGAACTCGTAAGAGGATGTATAGGGGGTGATGCCTGACCAATGCCAGAAGGTCAAATATCGCCGTTGTCCTCCACCGCAAGGTGAAGGATGGTGAGTGATATAAGCCCTGGTGAATGTCGGCCGTAACTATAACGGTCCTAAGGTTCTCCATTTGACATAAGTCGAGTGGAGAAGGACTGGGACTGTTCAAATTACGGGTGTAGGAATAAAATTAAGGTAGCTGCCTATCTACGCAGAAAAAAGTAGATGTCCTTATAAACATTTGGCTATATGCTGGGAGATCTGGTGTATCTAGAGCTACTTGTGATATTATTAAATAATGTCGACAAGTAATAATGCCACTAGTGCAGACAATCAGCAGGAAAGACTAATTAAACTAGGTTGGATTATTGGATTTGTAGATGGTGAAGGATGTTTTTCTTTAGGTGTTGTTAAACAACATGAAAGGAAAGACAAAATAAGAATTAGAAGAGGGTATAAATTAGGTATTCAAATTTCACATGAATTTTCTGTGACTCAAGGAGAGAAAAGTAAAAAATCTTTACTTGATATAAAAAAATTCTTTGGAATCGGTGATTTATATATCAACAAAAGATATGATAATCATAAAGAACATATGTTTAGATACGTTGTTCGAAAGAGAGAAGATATACTTAATATAATAATACCGTTTTTTGAAGAACACGAACTGCAAACAAATAAAAACCAAGACTTTAAAATTTTTGCTCGGGGTGTCAAGATGATGAACCAAGGAAAACATTTAAAGAAAAGCGGTCTGATTCAAATTTTAGAAATGACTGAAAAAATGAATCATAAAAAATCCAAACAACATTTAATTAGAATCCTCAGAAACCAAACGCCAAAGTTCCGTTTGAACGGAACAAGATAGAGTTCGGTCTGCATGGCGACATGCAGTTAACATTTCTAGCGAAATACCTTGTCGGGTAGGAAACTGCCCCTTAGTTGAGTAATCAGCTTTGAAAAATTTGCTGTATCGGTGAAACCTAAAGAATCGTGCGATTCAATGGCAATACCGAGGGAACCTCATAATCTATGAGGACTCCGTAGAGACTACACGCAAACACCCCATGTGGGTGAAGATATAGGGTGAAAATACAATACCGGTGAAGATGCCGGTTAAGTGCAGTTAGACGAAAAGACCCTATGAAGCTTTACTATAACTTTATATTGAGCATGTTTTTGGATTGCGTAGAATAGATGGGAGGGGTCTGATGTGTACGGTTTTGGCTGTACTCTACCCAACAGTGAAATACCATTCTTTTTGAGGGCATGTTCTAACCAAAACGGCAAAAAACGTTTTGAGACAGTATATGGCGGATAGTTTTACTGGGGCTGTACCCTCGAGGGTTTAAATGTGTGTCAAAGACCGTCTTTGACATTTGATTTGAACCTTCGAATTTTACAGCTCCAATGTCAAAGACCGTCTTTGACATGAAATAAAAATAGGGGGGCTCCGACCTTGCGTCGGAGAAAAGTTAGCTATTTGCTAAAAAATCTATTGTTGATATAATTAAGGTATTAATATTAATTAACTAAATAATTATGGAACAACAAATAGAAAATCAGCAGGAAAGACCAGAAGATCATTATGCGAGAAATCACGCACTAATTAAAGGGTTATTAGGTGATACATATAATCAAGAAAAGATTGATGCAATAGTAGCCGGTAATATGGATTTTGATAAAATTGTAGAAGAAGTTAAAAATATTCCATCATCAACAAATCCTGTTAGCAGAAGAAAAAATATTAGTGCATGGTATAAATCTCATCAAGAAGAATTAGATATGTTTGGAAAATAATCTTTTGGAATCCTCAGAGACTACACGCTAGCCTTCCATAAAAGTGGAAGATGATATAGTCCGATCTTCATGGCGACATGAAGTTAACACAAATGCCTAAAAAGTAAAGGAGGGGTCGTGTTAGACGCGGTGGAAGATTAACGGATAAAAGCTACTCTAGGGATAACAGGCTAGTTCCGCCCAAGAGTTCATATCGACGGCGGAGTTCGGCACCTTAACTCTCAATGTAAAAGTTGGGAAACATCGGGGTGCCTATCGTAGTAATGCGATACAAAAATAATTTGGCTTATAACGGTGGACGCCATATAATAATATATATGGTCAATACCGTGGGAAGTCTAACTCAATTACAAAAGTCATTTCTCATTGGAACTCTTTTAGGGGACGGATATATTCGTCGAATAAAAGGGAGAAGAAATGCATTTCTTGAAGTAAATCATTCTATCACTCAAAGAGAATATGTTGAGTGGAAGTATAATATACTGAAAAATTTAACGCGAAGTGGTCCTAAATCTAGAAAAGGAAATGGAACCAGAATAGCGTATAGATTTTTCACAAAACAAAATCCTGAATTTACAAAAATCATGGATTTGTTTTACAAAAATAAAAAGAAATGTATTCCTGATCTAGTATTAGATCCAATGATATTGGCAGTATGGTTTATGGATGATGGTAGTAGATGTAGTAAAGATAATGTATATCTTAATACTCAGCAGTTTTCAAAGGATGACCAATATAAACTATTGGGTTTCCTGAAAACAATAGGGCTGGAGGGAACATTGAATAAAGATAAACATTATTATCGAATTAGATTTAAGATATCTAGTATCTCTAAACTATTTGGAATAATTAAAAAATATATTATTCCGTCCATGAAATACAAAATTGGTTTATGACCCTGTAGAGACTTGACCTTAACTGGTCGGAGCGTGGAAATTTATTTCATGCTAACACGCCGAACCCCTTATAAATATGAAAATATTTGTAAGGGTGAAGATATAGTCCGATCCTTCCGGTAACGGGAGAAAAATGTCGACTGGCGATGTCGGCTCACCTTAGCGCGGCGGCGGAGAAGCTGCCAAGCGTTTGGCTGTTCGCCAATTAAAAAGGTACGCGAGCTGGGTTCAGACCGTTCAACACCTCACTCCCAACCTCTCTCCGAAGGAAAGAGGAGTATCGCCCTTCCCTTTGGGGAGGGATGGGGTGGGGTTCTGGACAGTTTGAACCCTCAGAGGAAATCCAAAGAAATTTGGATCCCGACGTAAAAAGTCGGGACTCCGACCCCGAAAGGGCGTCGGAGCTGTTTTAATCGAAGACAACCAAGTGTATTAAATTACACACACGGCGGTCCTAAATATTTATATTTAGGAAGAAGTCGGGGTTTTCGGAGGAATCCTATTCGTGAAAACGAAGGACAACACCGAGAAGAAATTTATTTCTTTGTAGAGACTACAAACCGACCTTATTGCAAAATAAGAATGTATAGTCCAATCCTCGCAGTAATGCGAGACGTAGATGCGTGAGACAGGTTGGTCTCCTATCTACTGCACTCGTTGATTCTTGAAAAGATTTGCTTCTAGTACGAGAGGACCGAAGTGAACTGACCTCTGGTGTGCGAGCTGTCCTGCCAAGGGCACTGCTCGGTAGCTATGATCACGTTGATAGGCTTTAAGTGTAAGCGCAGTAATGCGTTGAGCTGAGAAGTACTAATGTTTCGATTCCTGTTAAGAAATTTGGAAATCACATAAAAATAGAAAAATTCCCCACAAAAAATTTTCTTGAAACTGCGCCCTCGAGGTCATAAGGACAGGGGACTCACACGTTTCTTAAAAATTCTTTGTGCATAATTTTTTGCAATCGAGTTTTCAGTGTTGGTGATTTGTCGCAAGGGTCACACCTCTTCCCATTCCGAACAGAGAAGTTAAGCCTTGTCGAGCCGATGATAGTCTTTTTGGCGAAAGTAGGCAGTCGCCAGCACTGAGTATTTGATTCTAGAAACTGGTAAATAATTACTGGTTTTTTCGCGCGTTTTATTTTTCTATTTTTAATGTTATTATATTCTAATGGCATTCATGACCTGGGCTTTCAAAAGGCAATTTTTTTATATATTTATTCTCGTTTTGTTTTTTGCAGTATTTGGATTTTTGATAGCTTATTCTAAGTTAAATAAAGCGCCAATTTGTTTTGATAATAAGCAAAATGGCACTGAAACAGGGGTGGATTGCGGAGGGTCTTGCGCTAATGCGTGTCTGGCGCAAGTAGATCCAATTTCTGTTCTCTGGGCTCGCGCTTTTAGGGTTGTTCCAGGACGTTATAACGCTGTTGCTTATCTTGAAAATCATAATAAGAATATTGCTATCAATAAGGTGAATTATAAATTCCGTTTTGCTGATAAAAATAATATTTATATAGGTAAACGTGAGGGTAGCGCATATGTGCCTCCATCAGGTCGCTTTGCTATTTTTGAGCCAGGAATAGATGTTGGAAATTCTATTCCTGTTTATACTACTTTTGAGTTTACTCAAATACCGCAGTGGACTATGGTTTCCCAAGAAAAAATCGATCAATTGAAAGTATTAGTTTCTAACATAAGTCTTGTCAATGAGGAAACGAAGCCAGTGCTTTCTGTTACCATAAAAAATAATTCTTTTTTTGTTATTCCAGAGATAGATGTGGTTGCTATTTTATATGATGCAAACCATAATGCTATTTCTGCTAGTCGCACTTATTTAGATTTTTTAGTTGGAGAAAAAAGCAAAGAGCTCTCAAAAGAATAGATTGGATACTCGTCCTTTTTATACTCCCGATAATTTTCGCGGGACTTGTCACAATGAAAAGTTTTGCGCCATTAGAAAATACTGGTGAGTTTTTTAATAAACAAGTCGTTTGGATTTTAGTAGGTCTGACTGTTTTTTTTGTTTTTTCTTTTTTGGATTTTCGTTTTTTAAAGCGTACCGAGGTATTAGCATTTATATTTCTTTTTAATTCTTTAATTTTACTCTCTCTCTTTGTTTTAGGATATGTTTCTCATGGTTCAAAAAGTTGGTTTGATTTTGGTTTTTTTTCTTTTCAGCCAGTTGATATGATGAAATTAGTATTAGTGCTTATTTTAGCAAAATATTTTTCACGTCGTCATGTTGAAATCAGAGATATAAAACACATTTTCATTTCCGGTTTCTATGCATTTGTTCCTTTTGTTCTAGTATTATTTCAACCAGATTTTGGTTCCGCAATGATTATATTTTTTATATGGCTTGGCATGATACTTGTTTCTGGAATTAGCAAAACGCACTTACTGCTTGTATTTTCTTCGGTTGTAGTAATTTTTTTAGCACTTTGGTTTTTAGTTTTTGCGCCATATCAAAAAGCTCGCATTGCTAATTTTATAAATCCATTGGCAGATATTCATGGAACAGGCTACAATGCTTTTCAATCTACTATTGCGGTTGGTTCTGGAGAGATCGTGGGGAAAGGTTTGGGTTTTGGTACGCAATCAAGGTTGAAATTTTTACCCCAACCTCAAGCTGATTTTATTTTTGCCGCATATGCGGAGGAATGGGGTTTTGTTGGTTCTCTTTTGATTCTTTTATTTTATCTAGCCATTATTTGGAGAATTCTTTACTCTGCCACGTTAGGAGCATATAATTTCGAGATACTTTTTGGGATGGGCATTGCTATTTTCTTTATGAGTCAGATCCTTATAAATATTGGAATGAATTTAGGATTAATGCCGATCACTGGGATCCCTCTTCCTTTTATGAGTTATGGTGGTTCGCATCTTTTATTTGAATTTGCCGGTTTAGGAATTTTAATGAGTCTAAGAAAATATGCCCGGTCGGTGCATCGAGATGATATAAAAAATGAATTTTTAGGAGCGTGATCCCGTACGAAATCGCGGACGCGGGAAATAAATAAAATTATGATTTACATGAAACAGATTATTAATAATAAAAAGAGGAACGGAGCGTAAGCGTCCGCGTCCTATTTCGTACGGGATGAATATATTGGATGGAAAAAAATTAAGTGAAGAAATTTTGGCTAAAGTAAAAAACGAAGTGGATCTTTTGCCGTTTACGCCGATTTTTTGCGATGTGCTGGTAGGGGAGGATCCTTCGTCTGTGCAGTATGTAGGCATGAAGGCAAAAAAAGCTGAATCAGTTGGTATTCATTTTCATAAGGCAACTTTTCCTGCATCAATCTCGACAGAAGATTTGATAAAAGAAATAAATATCTTAAATAAGATAGAAAATATGTGTGGAATTATTGTTCAACTTCCATTACCAGAACATTTAGATAAAAGAATCATCCTTGACAGTATCGACCCACGTCTGGATGTCGATTGTTTGGGTATTACAGCCAGTAAAAAGTTTTACAATAATTACAATAGTCAAACAGATTTAGCTTATCCTACAGCGCTTGCCTGCATGGCGCTTCTTGATTCACTTGAGTTAGATTTGAATCCGCCAGCTGGCGAAAAAAAAATAGTTATTTTAGGGCAGGGTATTTTGGTGGGTAAACCTGTCAGTGCATTACTTAAGTTTTGCGGATTAAATCCAATTATAGTAAGAAGTAAAACTGAAAATAAAGAAAAGATAATTAAAGAAGCGGATGTTATAATTTCAGGTATGGGTAAGGGTAAATATATTACTGGCAGTATGATAAAAAAAGGAGCAGTCTTGATTGACGCGGGAACTTCTGAATCAAATGGGGGAATAGTTGGCGATGTTGATTTAGAATCCGTGAAAGATGTCGCAGGGTATGTTTCTCCTGTTCCCGGAGGAGTCGGACCGGTGACTGTTGCCATGCTTTTAAATAATGTTTTAAAAGTAGCGAAGAAGATAGATAGTATTAAATTATGAAAAAAAACCGCATTTTCTTATTGTTTCTTTTGCACAACCGCGTGAAAATAGGGATAAAAAATTTTTAGAAGATAAAGAAAGCCTGCCTGTGTATGCCCTAAAAGAGGGAGAGTATGTTGTGATGGAGTTATAGTTCGTGATTACTCAATCCCCATTTACGCCATGGCTCAAATGGGGGAATGATGTATACTTAGCATATGGCTATCTATAAAGGTATGCGGGTGAATGCTTTTGGTGTACCCATTTTTTCAAGAGGCAGAAAAAGTCGTGCAAAAAAAGAAGGTAGGAAAAAAGCTTTTTTTCACATTACTTTTATTTCTTCTTTCAAAAAAGATGCACCTAAAAATCTTATTGTTATGTATGATATACCACATAAGTTAAAAAAAGAACGAGATTGGTTTCGGAGGCAGTTAATTAATTTCGGGTATATTATGATCCAAAAGAGCGTCTGGGTCGGGCCTTCACCCTTACCAAAAGACTTTCTTGTTTATCTTAAAGAAATAAAAATAGAGGACAACTTTAAAACTTTTAAACTTGCTAAATCCTACAATACCCACATTTCAGCCATGGCGTAAATGGGGAAGTTGGGATTTTTGTTTAAATAGATTATAATATCTAAATTAAATCATGAATAATCAAATCTTTTTCTTTTTTTATAATTTAGCGCATCAGTCAGCTTTTTTTGATAACTTAGTTATATTTTTTGCTGTTTATTTTCCATTTATAGTTATCTTTCTGGCGGGAATTTTTTTACTGATGCATCATGAAATTTTTAAAGCAGAAAGCATTTTTCAAATTTTAATGCAAAAAAAGAAAGAATTACTTCTTGCATTTCTTTCTAGTTTTCTAGCTTACTTTCTAGCAGTAATTTTAAAACTTTTATTTCACACCTCACGGCCATTTTTAGATTTACCCAATGTTCAAGCCCTCTTTTCTGAAACTGGTTTTGCTTTTCCTTCTGGCCACGCTGCTTTCTTTGGAGCACTTGGGGTTGCTCTATTTTTGACTCACAAGAAAGCTGGTTATATTTTTATGTTTTTTGCTTTTATTATTGGTTTCTCTCGCGTCATCGCTGGGATACATTTTCCGATTGATATCTTGGGTGGATTTGTTCTAGGTGTGATAGTTGCATATTTTCTAAAAAAGATATAATATATTGATATCTTTATGAAGAAAAGAATAATTTTGGCTCTAATAATACTTATTTTAGGCTCTGGCGTGGCTTTTTTTGTTTTCAAAACTGAACCTGGATTAAATAAAAATTTTGAGACTCAAAGTTCTTTTTTTAAGAAATTTCCTTTTCGTTTGGGTCTTGATTTATCTGGGGGTAGTCATTTAATATACAGAGCCGATGTCAGCGCTGTGTCTTCTGGTGAAGTTTCTAGTTCAATGAATGCGCTTCGGGATGTTATAGAACGTAGAATAAATCTTTTTGGAGTTTCTGAACCAGTAGTACAAGTGCAACATAGTGGATTTATTTCTGGGGCAGAAGAACAACTAATAGTTGATTTACCCGGCATAACTGATGTAAAACAAGC
>Ga0075678_119_pt1 | contig 8673 bp, 8 predicted proteins | sample RifGroA2_FD_68247 | JGI IMG/M metagenome (GOLD analysis project Ga0075678, IMG submission 68247) | Microgenomates (Daviesbacteria) bacterium GW2011_GWA2_39_33 | reverse complement strand
GATTTATCTGCTTTCTCTTCGATTAGAGGCAATAGTTGGTCTTCTACAAATTTACCAATTTCACCGAGTACTCTTTTTTCAGATTTCCCTATTTCTTCCGATAGTCTTTTTTCCAGCCTTTTTTCAGAAGCAGAAACTTCTTCTTTTACAATAGTAGTTACTTCTTCTTTTACAATAGTAGAAACTTCTTCTTTTACAATTGTCCTGATTTGGTTTAAATCCTGTTTGTTCATAATTTATATGATAGTTGACTTAAATTAAGAGTACAAGATGGATCAAATATATCATTTGAGAATAACTTCTTTATAATACTTTTCTGCCCATTCCAATGTTTCTTTCGCTAAAGTTTCGTTCCACTTAATTAATGCATCTTTTCTAAACGTGCTTCTGTCTTTGCCGTCAATTGAATCTTTCAAATAACCAATCTGGTATTGCTGTTTGCCAGCCGGGGTTTTCCAGGCCCAGCCATGAGCTAAAAACAAATAGGCTAAAACTACTGCTTCCAAGCCAAATGGATTAAAACTCCTGTTAAAAAAAGTTTCTGAGAATTTATTTTCCCTTTGAAAAGTTTCCGTTAGGGCCTGATAAGAACCGATATCGCCGCTTAGGCTTGAACCCGGTACGTTATCAGCGCGGTATTTTAGGGGTCCTCCTGCTGAAAGTTTTTGACAAATATTTTCTAATGCTGTTATCAAGCCTTTGGCTTTACCCGGTTCCCTGCTTTCCGGGTAAGTTCTTAGCAACGCATTTTTTGCAGGCTCGTTTCCGATATGTACAAATAAGTATCTTAATCCTCTGGGAGACAGCCCCATGCCAGTTTCCCTGTTTATAAGGTAGAGCATTCCTCCCGGATTCATCAGCAGTTCATCAACGCTGTTTTCTCTGGTTTGTAAATCTACTAAATCAACCTTAGAAAAACCTGAATCTTCTTGTTTTGACAAAGCTGCCAAATCAGGTCTGAAAATTTCATAAAATTGCTCCCCGCGTAATTTTTCAAACTTACGATGCAGTATTTCTTTTGCTTCGTTGTAGCTATCTATACAAACAGCAAAGCTCTCAGGATGGAAGCGGTTATTCTCGGCCCATACCCTGTTTTCTCCGGTTAGTTGCGGTAGATTAGGGTGCCCTTTTTCGCGGAGTGAAAATCTTTTATCAAGTAATTTTCCTCGTAAGTTTGTATCAAAAACCCCTAAAAACCCGTTGTCTATTTGTTCTAAGCTTTCTGCCCACTCAACATATTCTGCTTCTTTTTGTAGCCTAATTTCAGAGGTTAGGGGTAGCGCCAGGATTTCATTAAGACGGTTAAACCCGTGATCTATTTCTTCTTTTGGCTCATTTTGCGGAGGAGGGTCGATTTTCGTTATTTCTTTTATTGCTGGCGCAGTTTGTGATATATCCGACTGTATTAATTGATTACTTTGGTTTTGATTTGCAGTAGGTATATCTGCTTGAGAAGCCTGGGCAGTATTGGTTCCGGAATTTACTAAAGCACCGGGTATTTTTGATGCAATATATGCAATTCCGAAAGCTGCAGCTGCTTTGCCAATTCTTTTAAGTGTTAATCTTTTGCCGGGATCTTTTGGTCCTTCAGACTCCTGATTATTAATACTCATACTTAAAATCATAGGGTTTGTATATAAAATATGCAAATTCGATTGGTAATTAAGCTATTGTCGTTATACAATTATCAATATGGGTGAAAAAAATCCTGATTTGAGCATAGTAATTTTAAGTTACAACGTCCGGGATTTATTACTAAATTGCCTGGAGTCAATTTTCAAAAATATTACAAAAGAAGATAATTGGCAGGTTATTGTGGTGGATAATGCTTCAACAGACGGGTCAGTGGAGGCAGTAAAGGAAAAGTATAAGGTAGCTGAAATAAATTCAGGGATTCTTCGCTTCGCTCAGAATGACAAAAAAGGTGCTCGGAATGACAACGTTGTAGAACTAATAGAAAATAAGGAGAATTTGGGATTTGCGGCCGGGAATAACGAAGGTGTAAAATGCGCTAAAGCTCCTGTTATTTTATTTTTAAATCCTGATACTATTATTGTCGGCGATGCCATACAAAAATCTTTGGAGGTTTTACTTTCAAATCCGGATTTAGGAGCTTTGACCTGTAAGGTGGAACTGCCTGATGGAAGATTAGACTACTCCTGCCACAGGGGCTTCCCTACTCCCTGGAATTCATTTTGTTATTTTGGGGGAATTTCCAAAAGATTTAGAAAATCCCCAATTTTCTCTGGATACACCGCCAGTTATTTGGATATGACTAGTCCGCACGTTGTAGATTGCATCAGCGGAACTTTTTTTATGGTCAGAAAAATAGCCGGAGAGCAGGTTGGTTTTTGGGATAAGGATTATTTTTTTAACGGCGAAGATATAGAATTTTGCTACCGTTTAAAAGAAAAAGGATGGCAGATTTATTATTATCCGTTGGTTAAAATAATTCATTATAAAGGTTCATCTTCCGGGCTTTGGCGTACATCGGGTATGAAAGTGCAAAAGACGACAAAACTAACTTCTGCTTCTCATGCTGCTTCTGCTATGAAATTATTTTATAAAAAACACTATTATGTTAAATACCCTCCCTTGTTTCGGGATTTTGTGCTTTGGGGAATATTGCTTTTGGAAAAATACAGGAAGTTTAAAATATTAACTGGATTAAGGTATGAGTAAATGTCATTCTGAGGTCGCCACAGTGACAGAAGAATCTCTTGCGAATGCAAGGTACCTCAAACAAGTTGAGAGATCCTTCGGCTAATCGCCTCAGGATGACAATAGATATATGAGCAATTTAAATTTATCAGTAGTTATTTTAAGCTATAACACAAAAGATGTAACCGGAAGGTGTCTTGCGAAAGCTTTGGCAGCAAAAGAGTACTGCGAAAAAAAATTAAAAAATAAGGTAGAAGTGATAGTTTTGGATAATGCTTCTGCTGACGGTTCAGCGCTGGCTATTAAAAAAGATTTCCCAAAAGTAAAACTTATTGCCCAAAAGGAAAATCTGGGTTTTGCCAAAGGAAACAATTTAGTCATGCAAAAAATTAAAAATCCCTTTATTTTACTTTTAAATTCTGATTGTTACTTACAGGAAGAAAGTTTATATAAAGCCATTGCTTATTTTAGGGTAAATTTAAATTGTGATGTTTTAGGCGCCCGGTTAAATTATGCCAGCGGTTTGCTGCAGCCAAGCGCGGGCAGCTTGCCGAATATTTTGAATATTATTTTTTGGATTTTGGGTTTGTCTTTATTGCCGTTTTTTAATATGATAGTTTCTCCGTTTCATCCAAAAGAAAAAAAATACTTTGCCAAAGCACACAAAACCGGCTGGATTATGGGAGCTTTTTTTATGCTAAAGAAAAAAGTATATGATGTTACAGGAGGCTTTGACGAGAATTTTTTTATGCATATGGAAGAAGTTGAATGGTGCAAAAGGATTTGGCAAAAAGGCTATAAAATTTGGTATGTTCCGCAAGTTGAAGTTGTTCATTTGCACGGCGCATCAACTAACTTTGATTTAAACGCAAGTTTTTCAAACGAACTTAAAGGAATTAAATATTATCTAAAAAAGCATTATGGCGTGTATTATTTTATACTCAAGCCCGTTTTAATTTTAGGCTTAATTTTAAGAATGATTGCTTTTTCGCTTTTGCGGAAAAATAAAAGAGCCAGGGTTTATTTGGAAGGATTGAAAGCCATATGAGAATTGCAATAATTACGCTTAATTATAATGGTAAAGAAGATACGCTGGAACTTTTGGAATCACTTCAAAAACTACAACCTACCTCCTACGAGCTACACACTATTGTAGTTGATAACGCATCTTCTGACGGCAGTGTCTCTGAAATCAAAAAGCAGTTTCCGGAAGCCAATATTTTACAAACAGGAGCTAATTTAGGTTTTGCCGGAGGTTTTAATAAAGGTATAGATTATGCAAAAGTCTGGGGAGCAGATTATTTTTTGCTGATTAATAATGATTGTTTAATTAAAGATACAGATTTAGTTACAAGGCTTATTGAAACTGCAAAGAAAGATGCAAAAATCGGTTTGGTTTCTCCGAAAATTTATTTTGCCCCGGGATTTGAATTTCACAAAGACAGATATAAAAGCAGTGACTTGGGAAAAATAATTTGGTATGCGGGAGGAAAATTTGACTGGGATAATATTAGTTCCATTCACAGGGGGCTTGATGAGGCGGATAGCGGACAATATGATGGCGAAGAAGAGACAGAACTTATAAGCGGAGCTTGTTTGTTGATTAAAAAAGAAGTATTGGAAAGAGTTGGTCCGCCAGCTGGCGGATTTGATGAAAGCTATTTTTTGTATTTTGAAGACAGTGATTTTGTAAAAAGAGTCAAAGATATAGGTTTTAAAACATATTACACCGGAAAGACATCTATATATCATAAAGTTTCCCGTTCTACAGGTATTGGTTCGCCTGTCACTGATTATTATCACACCAGAAACAGGCTTATTTTTGGAATGAAATACGCAAAAGGCAGAACTAAGTTTGCGCTGTTGCGGGAATCCATAAAACTTTTAATTTTTGGAAGACCGGCGCAAAAAAAGGGCGTTTTAGATTTTTATATGGGTGTCCATCTATTACACCCTGGAAGTGTGCAGCCACGACGAATAGAATATCCCCTGAAATTGTCTATTGGGATAGTAAACTACAACACCGCTGATTTAACAAAAAAACTCCTGATAAGTATTTTTAACAAAAACTCCGGGTTTGATCCTGAAACCATGGAAGTGATTGTTTTAGATAATGGTTTAATTGATCCCTGCAAAGACAAAATCAAAGAATTTATTCACAGGATTAAATACCTTCAGAATAAAGAAAATGAAGGTTTTTCCAGGGGCTACAACAAAACAATAAAATTTTCCAGAGGAGAATATTATTTAATGTTGAATTCCGATATAGAAGTTTTAGAAAACGGGCTCTATGAATTAATAAAAACAGAAGACGAATTTGTGGGTAATGCTGTTTTGGGCGGGAGATTGGTCTTTCCGGATATGAGCAGTCAGGACAGCGCTTTTCATCTGCCTACTCTTTCCGGTGCTTTTGGCGAATATTTCCTGGCTAAGTGGGGGTCGTATTTTATGTTTGAACCGGAAAGCTATAAACCGGCAAGAGTGGAAGGTTTGGTTATGGCCTGTTTTATGATTCCCAAAAAGATATTAAATAAAGTAGGCCTGTTGGATGAGAAAACATTTATCTTTTTTGAAGATATTGAATACTGCCGGAGACTTAAAAAATATGGTGTACCGGTTTATTTTGCATCCCAGGCAAAATTTATCCACCATCACGGTGCATCTACGCAAAAAATCGGCCTTGAAAAAGCCAATGAACATTTAGTCCGGGCCTCAAAGCATTATCACGGGATATTTTATTACACACTGCTCACTTTAGTTTTACGCTTGGGCCAAAAATTCGGCCGGGTAAAAACTCCTACTTGCAGATGGACAAAAGATGATTAATAAACCATTGCTTTATATAATTTTAACTTTAGGCCTCCTGTGGGCTAAGATAAGTTATGCAAAATTTGCTTCTGGCAATTTTGTTGCAGAACTTGGAATATCTTTATCCAAAGTCCAGCCCAAAAATCCCTACCCTTTCTTCAAAGAGTTCTTATCTAATTTTGCTATCCCAAACTCCCAAATTTTTGGGACCATGGTTTTGTATGGAGAAGCGCTGGTGGCAATTTCTTTAATTTTAGGAAGCAGTTTATTATTGTTTAAAGCCAAAGTTGACAGATTGGCGACTCTATTTTTAATTGCCGGACTTTTGGGAGGATTATTTTTAAATATTAATTTTTGGTTGGGATTTGGCTGGACCAGTCCGTCAACAGACAGCTTGAATTTGTTAATGGGAGCAATAGAAGGACTCGGCATATTCTTTTTAGTAAAACATTTGAAAACTGCTTAATTTTTAAACAGATAACCCTTGCTTTTTTAGAAGCTTTCTGGATATTATAGTTATTCTATGGATGACCAGCAACCCCAAACAGCAGCAGAAAAGCCTGCAGAAAATGATGCGGTTTTGCTTCTTCGGATAGAAGAAATGATCAAAACCCATATGTCTCAAATAGATACCCTGCAGGAAGATATTACAAAGCGCAAAGATATGTTGAATGATATTTTTACAAATGATGAAACTTATCAGGAGCATGATAAAATTGCCAAAGAAGCAGCCAAAGTGCGCACCGGAACAAAACAGCAAATTATGAAAAGGCCGGATGCTGCGGATTTATCTAACCAGCTAAAATCTTTAAAGTCTGAGCAGAAAGAGCTAAAAGAAGGCTTGTCTGACTATCTAAGAGAGTATCAAAGATTATCAGGTTCTAATGAGATTGAGGGAGAAGACGGAGAACTCCGGGAGATTGTCTACACAGCCAAACTGGTCAAAAAATCAGCTCAGTTCAGTTCAAGGTAATTATTTTTTGAAATGCTTCCCTATTTTTTTATTTGAGATCTTTCCTGTATTTTTGAAACTATTTTATCTGCGAAATCTTTATGTCCTTCACTTTTTAATTCTTCATATGCTCCTGAAGCGGCTCCCCTAAGCATTGCTACAAATTCTCTGTCTACAAAAACACTATTCTCTTCACCATCTCCCATTTGAAAATCTTTGCCTCCCAGTTTATTTAATTCTTCTGTAAAGTCATAAGCGCCTTTGAGCGCCCTGTCTAGCATTCTTGCATATCCTAAGGTCTGCTGACTAAGTGGTTCCCTTTCCTTCATAGTAAGCAAGGATCATACAAGAAATTTTTTAAATAGTCAAACTATGGGGCTATTTCGCAATTAATGAAATACCTTCCCACATTCGATGTGGGAATTCGTTTATGTGGAATTTGGTATATCTCATTTACATTATTTTTTGGATATGTAATAGTTTAATTAATTCTTTAAAGGGAGGGGGTGAATATATGAATATAAAAAAATTTTTAGCGGGCAGCGCTGCCAGTATTATGATGCTGGGTATTACAGCAATTCCGGCTTTTGCCGCCGGCGGATTTGACCAGTATGGCTATAACGATACAGCAAGGATTTTTAATGGTACAGGTTCCAGCTGGTGCCAGGGCAAACTGCATTGGAGCAAAGCTGTCTGTGATGCTTATATGGGCATTTACGCAAATGACAAATTAGTCATGAAATGGAATGCTGAATGGGATAGGGGGAATGCTGAAGGATGGACTGATCCTAATGGTTATCAGGCATGGACAGATAATGAATGGAATGGAAGAGCTAATGGATCAGGCGAGATTTGGCATTACAAAATAGCCTGGGATAGAGGTTGTGCAGACTCAGGTACTCCATCAGGAGCAGCTGAGAAAGGAGCTGCTTATTGTATTTGGGGTCCTTTTGCAATGCTGCAAAGTCAGGGATCAGGGTCAGATAATGTACATTACTGGGATGTGTTGTTGAAACCTGCAGGTTACGGGGCATATTAGTTTTGGTAGGATTTTAAAACAACCCATCGGTTTTTCAATCGGCGGGTTGTTTTTTAATGTCCGGAGGGAGGGATAGAAAGCGTCCGGCTCTGCCGGAACGAACAGTCTTGTCCCTCGAAGACGGGACTACGCAGTTTGAATTCTTAATCCTCAAACTTTAAAAATTGGATGCTCGTCATCCTAATTTTTAAAGTCCGGAGGGGAGGGTTCGAACCTCCGTAGGGAAATCCCGCCAGATTTACAGTCTGGAGCAATTGGCCACTCTGCCACCTCCGGTTTGGTACCAATTATACCCTCAATTTAACTTTGCTTCAATGTGAGATTTACTTCTGCTTCTGCTATAATAATTTCAATATATGACTTCGGGTTCGTGGAAAGCCAGACAGGACAGTAAAAAGATCTGGCGCTTTAAATTTTTATCCAAATTATCTACCGGAATGCTGGTAATTGTGGTAGGGTTTTTACTTCTTTTGTTTGGGTCAATAATTTTCTTTGCTACCCAAATTCCAAGCCCTCAGGAATTAACAAACCGCGACATCGCAGAAGCAACTAAAATATTTGATAAAAACGGCGAACTTTTGTATGACATTTATTCTGATGAAAACAGGACCCCTGTAAAACTTGCAGATATTCCTGAGGTTGTTAAGCAGGCAACAATTGCCATAGAAGATAAAGATTTTTATAAGCATTCTGGTTTTTCGATAATGGGTATTACAAGGTCAGTCTTTGAACTAATTGTTCACAGGCGGGTTGAGGGCGGTTCCACGCTTACCCAGCAGCTTATTAAAAATGCTCTACTGACGGATGAAAGAACCCTGACCCGGAAGCTGAAAGAATTTATTCTGGCTATACAGGTGGAGGGGGCTTATGACAAGAATACAATTTTGGAGATGTATTTAAATGAAATCCCATATGGAGGGACTGCTTATGGTATAGAATCTGCTGCGAATTTATATTTTGGCAAATCAGCCCATGATCTTAATCTCGCAGAAGCTTCACTTCTTGCAGGACTTCCGCAGAGGCCGTCTGTTTATTCCCCTTACGGTTCGCGTCCTGAACTGGCCAAAGTAAGACAAAAGGAAGTTTTAAGAAGAATGGTAGATGACGGCTATATTACTCAAGCGCAGGCAAAAGAGGCTGAAAATGAGGAACTTACCTACAGGACCAGTAAAAGCGAGCAGGGTTTTAAAGCACCCCACTTTGTTTTATATGT
>Ga0075678_104_pt2 | contig 9221 bp, 9 predicted proteins | sample RifGroA2_FD_68247 | JGI IMG/M metagenome (GOLD analysis project Ga0075678, IMG submission 68247) | Microgenomates (Daviesbacteria) bacterium GW2011_GWA2_39_33 | reverse complement strand
GCTGCTGAAATTTATGTTTGCCCATCGGTTTTAAATCACCTCCTTAAGTTAGTTATTCTAACTTAGAAGTGTTACCGATGTATCTCAGCCTACTCACTACAAATTTAGCTCTGATAATCAAACTACTTTTTATGAAGATGCGCGTAAATTGTATTTTTAGCTTCGAAAGGATTTTGGACCCATTTTAATATAACTTCCCCCAAATCTGTTCCAGCTGTATTCAAAACTATAGTACCTGTATGAAGTATTAACCTACCCAAAATCCCTTGCTGCACAGTTACATCTGTTATTTTTGAATAATCCGCACTTACTGTTGATTGACCTATCAATCCCTTCTTTAAAACAACTCGCTTATCAGTAACAAGATACTTCAAAGTCAATTTCTTATATAATCCACTAAGTATAAAATATGAACCTATAAATAGCCCAATTATTATACCTGTTATATCGAATCCAAATAATATTATTGCAAGAAGTACTGGTAGAAACCCCCAAAGGAGATCCCACATAAGTTCAGCATTAGCATAATCAAAAACCTTGATAACTTTTTCCCCTGGTGCTAAAAACTTTTGATGTTCACTTTCTAATGATTGAAAATTTGGAGGCTGCACCGTATTTTCAGTTGCCATACATTATGATTATTTCAAGAAAACTGTAAGAATGCAAGATGGAAAATCTATTAATCTACTGTTAACTTCTTTCATCTATTTTTAACTATTGTTAACTTGTGATCAGCTTAGTACCTTAAACAGAATTCGCAATTTCTGCGAAACTTTTCTATCTATGAGTATTTTACCAGATTTAATATGGTGGTTACAACCGGAATTAGCTTCAAAAACTCCCGAGATAAAAAAATAAACTACTTTTCCTTACTATTTACCTCTTTTTAATTATGGTTACATACGGGTATTTTCTGTATAATGAACAAGTTCTTGCTGTGCAATAAAGTACAATAACTATTTTTAATTAAGATGGCAGAAAATAAGGTAAGATTACCAAGACTTTTAAATATTAACCAAGTAGCAAAAATACTAGGGGTTGTGCCTACAACGCTAAGAAGGTGGGACAATAACGGAAAGTTAAAGGCAATCCGGATTGGCAATAAGCGCGGGGTTGGAGAAAGACGTTATCGAAGAGAAGATATTATTAAGCTGATTACAAAATAATAAATTAGTTTATAAATTCAACGCCGTAAGAGTCGGAGGAAATAAAGATTATAGAAATAAAATAATATGGCCTATCCACTAATTATTCTAGGAGCAGGCGCATCAATGGACTATCTGAGGGCTGATGATCATATTGAACATCGGAATAACAACTTTTCCAGATATAGATCACCACTGATGAACCAGCTTTTTGATGACACTAGGTTTTACGAGATACTAGATCGTCATCCTATGATGGGTTCATTTGCAACAGATGTTATGAATGCCATGGGTAGGTCCAATCCAAACTTTGAAGCGTATCTAACAGACGCAAGAGATAACTTGGCAAAAACAAACCCTGCTATTTATTCTCAACTGGTGTCCCTGATCTTTTATTTAGCCGATCTTTTTAGTGAAATATCTGTCAAATATTACTATCCAAGAAACCACTATATTGATCTCTTTCAAAAGATTGATAATTATTGTGGGAGTCAATCATGTATTGTCAATTTCAACTATGATCTTTTATTGGAAAGAAGTTTATGTGCGCACTTGAATGGAGGGTTTGACATTTTAAAAGTGGATGACTATATCAATAAAAATGTGAAAGTCATAAAGATACATGGGGCATGTAATTGGAGATACAATCCCCAAACAGTTCACACTAAGCAGACTACCGCATTCGATTTTTTCTCAAATTTTTCTAAGGAACTAATCACGAATGGAACAAAAGACCAAATTTATCCACTCGCTTCAGATATAAACAATGTTAACTTTAATCCTGAATATGTAGAAGGTCTACAGAGCTGGACCGTAAAATTACCAGCCATATCCTTACCCCTTAAAGACAAAACTTCTAACTATGTTTGTAATGAATCTCATATAAATATACTCAAGGAGAGCATAAAAAAGGCAGATAGAGTTTTGATAATTGGCTGGAGAGGAGCTGACCAATACCTTTTTACTTTACTAAAAAATGAATTGGGTGACAAAAAGATTAACGTAACGGTTGTAGCTAAAAACTCTACCGCAGAATCTGTCATCCAGCATTTTGCTAGCAATGTCCCACAGTTTAGAATTAATCCTAAAAACGTACATCAAACAGGATTTTCAGACTTTATGAAAACAGAAGACTATGAGAATTTTTTTAAAAACTACGACTAAATACAAAGAAACGGATTTAGAATTAGCAGGAAACTCTAATATCTTACCAACATGAGATTCTCTATTGCTTAGATCAATAAGTGAAAAAGTGTGAGGAAATTACTATGAATGAATTTATGAATCATACTAAAAAAAGCTCTACTGATATGATCGAAAATACATGCCATTTAATGCTAAATGATACCTATTCTTTCGTTTTTTTAAGATCAGAAGGTCTGAAATACTTAAAAAAACATTCCCTAGGTGGTGGTAACCTCTTGATGGTAATTGGACAATTTGCGGTGTTAAATTTTCTAGCAAAAGTGTATGTTGTCGTCAGAAACGGTACAAAATCTTACGTTATAGAGAAAGACATTGGAGCTTATGAAGAAAGCATAACTAATATTAAAAAGAAATACCCTGAAATATGGAAAGTAGTTAGGAAGTACTGCCAAAAACCTAGGCTTTGGGAAGTGAAAAATGAAACGGAGGCTTTTGTGAGGCTTATTCTAGATTACCCAGAAGATATTGGTATTTCCAAGAATGAAGATGCAGTCAAAAAAGTATGGCGAGATTTTAGAAATAAAATAAGCCATATTGCCACAATCGCCAACGGGAATATGTCACTTACGTTTGAATTTCAAAAAGGACAAGATTTCGAGTATGCAAGAAAGTTTTTAGAAAATGTAAAGCAAAAATCGTTTTTTATTCGTAACCAAGAAGAAAAAGATAAATTAAGAAAGGAAATAATAGCAGAGAACAATAAAAAGGGAGCCTTCACGAGCACAGAAGTAATAGGACGTGCAACTAACGATCAAGTTCGGCCAGATATTTTAAGTAAAGATATTCAAAAAATAATGCAGTGGTTGATAAAAAAAATTAAAAATAGTGAATTCGAAGAGGATCATATAAAGTCTTTATATGATTGGTTGTTAATGCAACATTATGTCAACAAATAAATACACAGAAACGGATTTAGAACTAGTAATATTGGAGTGGCTCGGAAAGGTGGTTAGGACAACAAAGAACAACAATTAACTCGATCCTTGTGGCCAAGATGAATCACCAAAGTTGGTGTCAACATTCGCTCCCTAACAGTAAGGTACTTTTACCACAAGGATCATTTGGTAAAACCAAGTATAGCATAAACTTTCTGTTAATTTTTGCTGTATAATACGTTCATATGAACAAGCTAACGTTTAACACTCTTTTTATTGCTTCTCTCTTATTCTTTTTTTCTTTGTCGGCAGGTTCTATTTATGCACAGACTAGTCAGTTGAACAATTCAACGGATAATCACACGGCTCGCGAAGAACAGGAAGGAAAGCAAATCTGGGAGAAATTACAAGCAAAACAAGTCGAATGTAAAACCCTTACTGATGATAATTACGCCTCTCTCGGTGAATACTTTATGGGTCAGATGACCGGAAACTCTCACGAAGCAATGAACAATATGATGATACAAATGATGGGTGAACAAGGTGAAGAACAAATGCATATTGTGATGGGTAAGAGGCTAAGTGGATGTGATGCTAATGCAGAGATTCCCCAAAGTGGGATAGGTTTTATGCCGATGATGTGGATGATGCGCGGAGGTCAACAATTTCCTTTTAACCAGACAGGAAACTCGATAACGTCGAATTGGTGGGGAGGTTTTGGCTGGTGGTTTTTTCAGCTTATCGCAGTTGTATGGCTTATTGTCGGTGTTCTTGCGGCGGCGTGGCTTTTTAAGCAAATCAGCAAGAAGTAATTTATGAAATTAGGAATCATATTGCAATCAAACAACCCTGAACATATCTGGAACACTTTAAGGCTTGCTATTGCTTCTTTGAAGACGGGTCACTCTGTTCAGATATTTCTTTTTAGCGAAGGGGTGGAGATTAAAGACATAGCAGATACTGAACACTTTAATATTTCAGTAAAACTTCAAGAATTCAAAGACTTGAACGGAATAATCCTTGCTTGTGAGACTTGCTTGCAAGTTCGTTCTAAAACAAAAAGCAAGGTATGTTCAACTACTACCATGAAGGACTTAGTAAAAATGATTGAAGATTCTGATAAGGTTTTAGTGTTCGGGTAGCACATCATTCATCAATCGTCGGAAGTAAAACGTTTTCTGCTGGATCCCTATTTTTTAGGCGATAAGTCGCGTAGATTAAGTTCCCAAGAAGCAGTGCTACAAGTGCTATAACATGGGAATAGAAACCAAACAGAAGGAGAGGTAAAACGGAAACAGTTGCAACACCGATTCCGAATATAATCTGCTCTTTTTTTACCCAAGGGGAAGTCTTGGGCTCTGAAACTATAATGAATGCAAAATAATAGGGCAGGACCTCAAGGAATTTGAATATACCTTGGCTGTTCAATGAAGTTAGATTGGCAAGTCCTGTGAAGTAAAAGAGCAATGCTGATGTGATCAGAAATGGTATTGAAACCCACTGTTTCCTTGCTCGAAAGGAAGCAAATAGTAAAAGCGGCACTAACCACATACTTACAGCAAGGCCACCGGGTCCAAAGCCCTCCATTATCTGTGACGAGCCATGGACAGCGGCACCATGAGCAGCAGGATTTAAAACCTGCGTAATAACCACACCGAACACAGCCGGATTGAAGATATGCGAACCTTTCCACCTGATAATAAACTTAGAAAGTATTGCAAGAACAGTAGCGATAAGAGTACCCAGAACGGGCGCATTCACCGACACCATTCCGACTATCAAGCCAGAAATGATTGCTGATAAGGGTATCGCAGGTGCACTTTTTAGCCATAATCGTTTTATTGCAACATCAAGAACCGATGCCGTAAGAACGGCAACAACCACATTCACAGGAAATCCTCGGCCTATACTTTCAACAACTACCACAACAGTCAGAACAGATATGGCCACGTAATACATAGAATGAAAATATTTCGTAATGTACTTGCTAAGAGTATTCATTTTAACCACATATTGCTTTGTTGAGTTACAATTCCTTGTGCAAAGACTTTGATAGAACTTTCTTGTGTAATCTCACGAATTCCTCAAGTTCTTTATCGGTTAATGCATCAAATATTTCTGCCATTTCGGCAATACGACTTTTCTTTGTGGCGGCAATATGCTTTTTGCCTTTTGGCGAAAGCTCTAGTTGTACCAAGCGGCGGTCCTTCGGGTCTTCCTGACGGATAACTAAGCCTGCTTGGACAAGGCCATCTACAAGCTGGGTTGCGGCGCTTGAAGACATCTCCATCTTTTCCGCTATGTCCTTAATGCTTATTTTTTTAAAGTGTTGGACCATTGTCAAAACAAACCACTGGGAGTGGGTAATCTGATTCTGGTGGCCTAAATGGAGAGATCTAGTTTTGGTTATGTTTCGAATTGCATGGAAACTGTGCAAAATTTCTTCAATGAATTGTTCTCTAGTTGACATAACAATTATATTAGATACTTAATATATAAGTATCTTAGCAAATAATAATTCTCTGTCAAGAGCTTACTTTTAACTCAGGAGGGTGGTGATGGTGGATGTTACCTCTTGATGTAATTAAAAAGTATTATCCCAATTCATCGGATGAAGATTTGAAGAAAATACAGACGTTTGTTTATGAATTATGCTGTGGGTTAATGCAACACTTTTACGGAGAAGACTGGGATGAGGATATTAAGGACTTAAATTTAGAAAATAAAAAAGGTTGATATAGCAACCTAAATATAAGTTCGAATCCTGCTGGGGGTTCTAAGTTATAGGATTATTTTTGAGGAATTTTCTACAATTTCTTGAGGCTAAAAGCCTTTAAAAACACAAATATTATTGGGTGAGCCCGCTAGTACCTTAAACAGACTGCGGGAATTCTTTGAATTATTCCTTCAGGACGGCCTAAACTCCGAGTTTGCTTACACATTTGGCTTAAAAGATGCATAGGTATGCATAGCTGAAATTCTTTAATGGATAGAGAATCTTAAAATCCGGTTGGAGAATTTAGTCTCACCGACCCAAAGGAAAGATCCGTCAAAGGTAAGTGATGCTGGCCAGAAGAGCTTATTCCTACCAATTTCCTGTTTTGTGTCCTGCAGGTTTTCTTCGCCCAAAACAATATCTGCAGACTTTCCCGCTAAGGCATCCGAGATGTTTGTCCAAACCATCACCCTGCCGAAACCGACATCGGAAGCAATCAGATGATTGTCTCTCGTAACTACACTTCCCGGGCCGTTGAACCGGATGGGAGCATTTTGACTAATTTTATCGGCAGGAACCAAGGCAAGTTGGCTTGAGGTAGATAGTTTGTCAATTTCCAATACTCCAATGGTTTCTTTACGGGCAACTATGCCCACTAAATATCTTCCGTCACTGTCCAATCGTCCAAGATCATCTATGGGAATAGAAAATATTGGTCTTGAACCTTCATCAGGTACTCCCTCCCAAACATATAGCATAGCGGTTTTGAGGCCTTCTTTTATAGCAGATAGATAGAAATATTTATCATCTTGAGCGAGCCCATTAACGCTGTCATATTCTACACTGCCGATTTTGCCATTAAAAATCTTATCCGGCATCTCACCGTTTATAGGCAGTTTTTTCCAATAACAGATTGTTTTTCTGCCACCAATAAGCAAATTGCCGCCCCAAACTGAGTTGTCCACTGCATGACAGGTGTCGTTAAACGTATAGACAAAATCAGGATAAGCTCCGGACTCATCCGGCAAACTTTTCCAAACATACATTTTCCTATCAAAATCAGAAGTAGTAACCAAACTCTTACCGTCTGTCGCTAATATCGGATTAGCAACAATGTAATTTGTCTCCAGGGTATTGGTATTAATATCCGGGCTACCAATGGCAAAATCTGGGAAGTCAGTTTGACTAGTTGGAATTTTATTGTAAACAACAACTTTATTACCATTACCCATACCTATATAAATGCGGCCATCACCAAAAGCTAAGCCTGAGCTGTCACCTGTTACAAATTGATACCCTGCACCTGTAGTAAAAGGTCCCATATTGGCAACCCCGATTGTTAAATCGGCTTTGTCTTCTCCTGTTTCCGGTGGTTTGTTCCAGATCATCAAAGGTGATAAAGGTCCAACCAATGCCAGTTTTCCATCAGGCAAAAATACTCCGGACTGCCAGTCATTCATAACAAAATCATGAGGCACATCTCCATTCGGCCAGTTTTTCCAGACAAAAGTGGCTGCTCCACCGCCTTCCTTAGACATTTCCTTAGTGGAAACTTTAGCATTATGGTCGGAAACAAACAAATATTTACCGTTTGAGGTAATTGTCCGCGGGGTGCCAAAATCCTTGTCTCTTAAGATGACATCCGGCTTTTGGTCGGCGTTTGCGGGAAAGGTATTCCAAAGATAGACAGTTCCGGCGCCATGCGTACTGGTTATTGCCAATTTTTCTCCATCAGTCCAAGCACCCCACGGCCAAATAAGGGAGATTCCACGCTCCTCACCGGGAGAGTTTTTAGTCTCAATGGTAAAATCTGCTGCCTTGGCATTAGATGTGGGGAAAGAATTCCAGATGAGAATTCGGGCGTTGTTGGTATCGGCTACCACCACCTTATCTTTAGCTATTGAAACACTTATTGGCCAATTCAGCTGGTCAAGACCTGTCCCTGGATTATTACTTATGAAATCTTTTTGCCCCAAAACAAGATCAGGAGGAGTATTGCCATTGGTTGGTAATTTATTCCATATCAAGATCCGGTTATTCCATGTATCGGCAAGCAAAAGCCTCTTTCCATCAGTGGCAATACCGCCGGGATGGTGAAATGAGAGAGCTCCACCTGTATTGTTAAAATCTACTCCGGAAAGCATAATATCCGCATCCTGTCCAGTTTTAAACCAACCGTTTGTTGGTTTTTGGGAAACAGTTTTATATTTTGACCCAGTAGCCTTAACGTTAATTTCACCAGGGCGTTTGGCTTGCTGGAATTGCGGTTCCCCTCTGCTATTTTGGGCAAGCTCAGGCACTACATTGTTTTTCAGGTATAAAACCACACCACCCGTCAGTAAAATAAGGACTACCAAGGATACAGCTAGGGAGATTTTGACCAATTTGGCGTTTTCAAGCAAAGAGCCTACATTCTGTAACCTTTTTATTACTTTTGCAATCCCGTCTACCCTTTTAATTTCGTTTTCAGAAGAAAAATTCATAATTTAATCATAATCTAATCAGGGAATTTTTGTAACATAAACCATCAGGTAACTTCCATCCGAAAGACGGGCTACTGCCGGGTCTTTGAGAACACCGGTTTCCAGTTGTGATGAAGGATCCAAAGTCAGTCGTACTCCATCTTCGGCAGTCCAATTTTCCCCATCTGTTGAGAAAAACGAAACAATAGTTCTGTTATCAAAAGCATAAGCCCTGTATCCTCCAGGAATAGCTATAGCATTGGTAAATATATATCCCTTGCCGTCCTTAACAAATTCTTTATATTCTTGTTGAGTAAAAGTTTTCCCGTCTTCTGAGGTCGCATGCCAGCCCTTTTCTATCCCACCGCCACCTACTCCTGCAAAAAAATGCCAGCCAGACGGGGTTCGCAGAGTAGAAGGATCCAGTACGAACCTGCCTGAACCAGAAAATGCCACTCCCATTTTGGTAAAGTTAATACCATCCTTCCCTTCGGCATAGTAAGTTCTGGGTCCTTGTCCATCTTCGGGGTCGGATGTCACATACAGCCTAAAGGTACCATCATCCAGTATTTGAATATCCGGATCAACTGCAGCAGCCATTCCCCCTTCAAATCCTATCAAACCAAGTTTTTTGTAAATCCAGGTTTTACCATTATCTTCCGATATGGCCACTACTGTTTTGTTCTGCTCACCGGCTACAGTCCAACCAACATAATAAAGATAAATTTTACCGTTTTTATCAACAGCTAAATCAGGAACATCCCCCTGGTCAGTAATAACCTGATTGGTCCTGGTAAAATTCAACCCATCTGTGGAT
>Ga0075678_104_pt1 | contig 180743 bp, 191 predicted proteins | sample RifGroA2_FD_68247 | JGI IMG/M metagenome (GOLD analysis project Ga0075678, IMG submission 68247) | Microgenomates (Daviesbacteria) bacterium GW2011_GWA2_39_33 | reverse complement strand
GTTGTTTGTTGAAAAGACTGCTTCTTTTGCGAATACTGCTCTTGAGTTAATGGACCTTGTACTAAGCGTGATGTTTCCTGTTTAAAATACATGAAGATTACACCAAAAAGTAGAACAAGGATAAATAGTGATACAAACAAGCATATTTTTACCCACTTGTCATTATGAAGTAACAGTGTTACTTTATTTAGAATTGATTCTATAATCATTCCTATTGTTGTCCACTAGGGACTGGGCCACCTCTGTCTGGCCCTTGCGGTTTTTGTTGTAATCCACTTGGTAATGGTTGTTGACCGCCATTTAGTTGTTGCCCGTCCCTCAGCCCATCTTGAGTTTGTATTCCTGAGGGCTGGTCTGGAATTTTGGGAGCAGTTATTCTTCCTAAGTAAAAACCTGCTCCTCCAGCAATTAATAATCCAATCAGTATCCAGGTTAAGATTAATGCTTTAGCTGCTTTTGACAAATCATTCACCCCCTAACATAACTTTCCGAAAGAACTTTTCATGCTTATTATTGTTCAATTAGTATTTTGTTCTTTCTTTCCGGCATTTTTCATTCTATCGTAAGTTCCCATATACACATATCCACTATATTTAGGGTCTTGAAAATCAATTTGACTGTAATCAAAATACGGCCCATTACCCTGAAATTTACAGGGGTTTGCAGCCCGATATGAAAGAGGAATGATAAAATCCTCCCTACTTTCAAGTCCTGGAATGGCAGCTTTGTACTCGGCAAAAACCTCATCAGACATGTAAAGGAACATTGAATACATATTCTTTAATGGCTCGCCGTTATTAGCCTTATTTTCGGGCGGCAAAGCCATGACGCCTATCCTAACATCCAGACTTATATTTGTCGCGTCCGGATAAAACTCATTGGGATCATCAAAACCCACCAGATCGCCTGCTTTTACAGCAACTGTTCCGTTGTACTGAGGCAACGCTTTGACGTGAGCGAGGTTTATCCTGAATTGGTTAAACGGCCACCAGGGAAGCCTGCTTGATTTGGGCACAAATGAAAAGCCCTGAAAATTTAGTGAATTGGTGATGTAGCCATCAAACGGGGCAAAAACTTTCACCTGACCCTGACTCTCAGTCTTAAACTTTGCGTTTGTCATTATGTAATGGGCCATACTACTGTCAGGTTCTTTAGTGCTCTGGGACATAGACCGGTGCCCTTGGCAGCTTCTAAACTGACTGAAGGCAATTGTTTGATTTAAATCAAACATGTTACGGACAATCAAAAAATCAGCAGGTGGTTTTTCCGGAGCGAATTGGCTAATACCAAAGATGAAAAAAATAAGAACAAAGGGAGAAACGCAAATCAGAAGTAGTTTCTTCCAATGTCTCTTAATAAAATCCATATTTACTCTCTATATATACTATAACAAATTTTCATACTGGTAATGACTAAAATATATGTAAATCCTTATTGTCTCATGGCTGTTTAGCTCCCTCTAATGCCCCTGGACAATTTTTTTCAACCCAATTCTGCACTTCAGCGGATACCGGCCAGATTTTTCCATCCCAGTAAGCGGTTGTCTGTTTGTCTTTTTCGACAATCAAGCGCTCAGGACAAGTATTTAGAGGTAATCCTGAATCTAGTGATTGACTCTGACTGGTTACTGGCCGCCATGGCCACAAGCCTCGTATCACCATCGTGTAATAAATAAAAATAAGGCCTGCGGCTATCAGAAGTAAAATGATAAGTAACGAGACCAGAATTCCACGTAATGCCCACTTCGATCTAATTTTTTGGAAAATAAGGTACGGTAAAACCAGAACCAGAAAGTAGATGATCACAAGCTGAAAGATTGTCCCGAACGAAATGGTGTTGGAGACGCCTACTTCGCCTTCGGGGTGCCAATATACCCACCTTTCCAAAATAAACGCCAAGACAAAGGCAAAAAAAGCGACAATTCGCCAATTTAATAAGCGGTACAAAAACCAAAAAATCGATCCTAAAACGGTGTAAATGACCAGTATTAACCCGAAATCCGGCCAAGATTTAATGATCGGCTCTTTTGCTCCGTAAGTGCCGAACACCCCACCAAAAATTGCAATGACCAGCGGTAGAACCTCGCCAATGAATACTGAAGATAGCATTAAAAACGGAATAAAGGTCAGGGGTAAAATTTTATCGCCACGCCAGATCATATTCATTCTTTTTGATTAGCATAATAGATACCTTTGGTGTGTTGCCCATAGTACATAAACCATGTGCCGTTTATTTTTGCGAGCGTTGGATCGGCAGGTGGGTTAGGTGGAAATTTGGTCATTGGGTTTTTGTTATTCGTAAAGTCGAAAACCGGTTGGGAAAAAGAACCATCTTTGTAAATCATATAGAAAACCCCGGCATAGCTCCAAAAGTAAACTCTAAGCTCCACTTGTCCTGAGGAATCCCATTTTACCCACTCTGCACCATCAGCCGCCCCAAGTAATGTCTCATTTCTTGAATCAATTGCCAACCCTTTCTTTTCAAATGTTAATCCGTCTTTGGAAGTAGCCCAAAAATATACATGTGTGTCTTTGTTGGGAAGTTTTTCGCTGGTCTTATAAGGTTCATTAATTGTGCCGCGATAAAGCATAATGTAATTATCATCATCTAATCGAATGGTTCCTTGAGCACCTACATTTTCTAAATTAAATCCTGGCTCATTCTTATCAATTCTTACACCTGGTTCATCAGTCCAATTTAATCCGTCAGTTGAAATAGCACTTTTTATAACACCTGCATTTTGAAAATACATTCGCCATCGGCCATCAGGCAACTTAACAATGTCTGGAAAAGTAGCGAAAGTCTTTCTAATTCCGCTTTCTTTTTCCCAATTTATCCCGTCTTTTGAAACAGATGAATATACTTCCAACTTATTTCCGGGAACTTCAGGCTCAACAGAATAATATATTCGATATTGACCGTTTTCAAGATCAACTACCTCGGCATCAGCATATCGACCTGCAATTATTATTCCTTTTTCTTGCCATTTAGACCCTACTTGTTTTACTTGTTCTGATTTTTGGTTTTGAAGACTTGGGGTTTGGACATCGCTTTTGGTTTTCAAAAACCGAAAAGAAGCAATAATTGCTATTATCACAATCACTGCAACCAAAATTATTATGAGGGGAGCAGAACCTTTTTCTTTCACAACTTTAGTATAGCACTTTGATTTATACCTTATCTAATGTTGCATGAGGAAGGAGATGATGAGGATTTGAAGAAGATACAAGTATTTGTTTACCAGTTATGTTGTGGAATCATGCAACACTTTTATGGGGACAATTGGGAAGTGGATTTTGACGAACTGGATTTGAAAAATGAATAAGTTCTTGCTTCGCAATAAAGAAGACTGATTTGACAATCTAATCATGAGTTCGAATCTCGCTGGGGTTGTATGTTTTAAGACTATTTTAAACTAATTTTCCTGACAATTTCGAGGCTAAAAGCCTTTAAAAACACAAATATCATTTGGTGAGCCGGCAGGGGATCGAACCCTGGACCAAGAGATTAAAAGTCTCCTGCTCTACCGCTGAGCTACCGGCCCGCTCGCCATCGCTACGCTCAGGCGTTAGCGGGCGAGCCCATCTAACTTGCGTATGATGACTAATCGGATAATCTATATTCTATCTTTCAAAAACTTTCTTCCAAATCCAGTTTTAAAATACTTTTCCCTCTTAATAGCTTTTTCTTTTGAAATACCGCCTTCAAAATAAACTATTTCTAAAGGTCGCCTATTCTTAGTTGACAATACACCACCATCATTATGTAATTTTACTCTTTCTCCCAGATTAGATGTAAAGCCTACATAATACTTTCCATCTTTTTTACTCTGTAACACATAAGTGTAATAAAATTCCATAATACACTTATGCTTAATTATAGCCGTACACTATAATTGTCGCAAGCTCAAATTATACTTTAACTGGTGCATAATGTTCAACGATGCGATGATTAACGGGAAAAGTTGAATTTGCTGAAGATTATCTTTGAATTTGAGCTGCTTTTTCTTTTCGGATTTTATTGATTGTATCTAATAGTATGTCTACATCAAATGGTTTTGCAAGGAAACGCTCGACTGCTATACCTTTGGTTTCGCAATAAGCTGAAGCTACTTCTGAGGGAATTAATGTCGTCGTAACAATTAAGGAGGGGCGATAAGTTTCATCATGTTGAAATTGTTCCCCAGCCATTTTCATAATATCCGGTCCCTTTCCTCCCAAAAGATTAAATTCAGCGATAAAAAGATCCGGACGAAAACCAGCAGCTAAAACTTTTCGTGCAATTCCAAAAGACGGTGTCCATATATGTTTTACAGTGGGTAAATCACTTTTATATGAACCATCTCTCGGAAGACCAATTCCCCGAATTAAAAATACACACATTTGTCCCATTGTGGCGTCAGCTTCTAAATGAAGAATGTTAAAAGCGCTTTTTTGATTAATTACTTTTGTTTCAGGACATACCATCTTTTAAGTTGGTTAGTAATCTGGTGAGATTATAATCTATATTATTCCATTTGACAACATCAAACGTACACTCTATTATACGAGCCTATGATGGAATTAGAGCAGCGCCTTGCTACATTTAAAAAACTCCAAAAACTAGAGGCAGGCTTGGACAAGATTGTCCGCCTGACAGAAAATATTGGAAGCACCCCCATTGTTTCTTCTTTAGATTTAAGTCGTTTTGACGAAAATAATCCTGCGCAAACTGAGGATTTGCTAAAGACTGCCATTAAGGCCGGAATTGTGATAGAAAGATTAAATGTTAAGGCTAAACCAATCATAGAAGGAAAGATTAGAGAAATTAAAGGTGGAACTGAAGGAAAAAGAATGAGTAGCTTGTTTGATGAAGCTGTTAATGCATTAAACCAAAGCAGCCTCGTTCCGGCAAGAATTGTTGGAAAGGCGGCAAGATCTGTATTAGTCTACAATACACCAAGAAATTCCAATGGGACTCCCGAGGAAAGGGTTTTTACTCAAGATGGTACTCTCACTAAAACAGAAGGAGCAATACTTGCAATAGCTATTGCAGAAGCTTCACTGAAACCTGAAGCAAAAAAAATATTTACCTTAGACAGCAAGTTTTCTGGATTTTTTGGTAAATTATGCAGTTCCCTGCCTCAAAAAGGGTCCGGCGAAATGAGCGTCTCCTCTTATAATGAAGCTAAAAGGGGTATTTTAAATAAGGCTGCTTTAATGGTGGCAGATCCGCAAAATAATCATGTAGCACGTGAGGTTAAGTTGTTGTTTGATTGGATAAATAGTTGTACGGACCAAAAGGATGTTTTTTATGAAGCTATATTAGCAGTGGATGATTGTTCAGATGCAACTGCCGTAATAGACTTAAGAAGTAAATTTCGGAGTGTTATGCAAGCTCGGTTTGATGAAAAATTCGCGAGAGATTTAGTAGAAGTAACCAGAGAGGGAGAAGAAGAATTAAAAAAACATAAAGAATTGGAGGAGGCAAGGAAATTAAAGGAAGCCAAAAGACTAGCAGAAGCCGAAATAAAAAAGCAACAAGAGAAAGATAGAAATCAACTGGCAGCAAAGATGGAAAAAATATTGGTAGGTTTGTGGTCAAGAGAGGCTCCTTACATAGAAATGTTAAATGAGGCAGTAGCAATAACACCTGGATTAGAGGGGAAAAAGAGGCTAGGATTAGTTGAAAAGGCCCTTGCAATAGCTAATTTAGAGCACAGACAAGCAACAGAGTTGAACTTTACTGAAGAAGAGATGAAAGTGGTAAAGGATGTTGCTTCAGATATTTATATGAAAAGGATTAAAGAACCTAAAAAATAACAGCTTACTATCCTCTTACTTTCCTCTTAATAATCCTATAACAAAAGTAACCTACAATATATATAATGAAGTTTAATGAACTAATCTTAATATTCGGCATTATTGCTGATTTAATTTTGTATACAAACGCAAAGCATAAAATTCAATTTGAATACCCAAAAATCCTTTTTATTGCTCTTGAAACAGAAGATGCTTTAAAGCTTACCGAGAAAGATTGCCGGGACTCAGAAGATATTTCCTGCGGAGCAGCTAATTCTTTTTTCTTTAGAGGGGAATTGGCGCGAGATTTACCGCTTGAAGATTGGATAAAAGAAAATCTGTTTAAAAAAAGCAATTTCTTTCCCAGTCCTTCGGGTTCGGGAGTTGAGGGAATAGTTGACGGGGGAGAGTATTGCTACTCCCGGGCAAAGCAGGAGCCTGTTGGGGTAGCAGGCCAACAAGCAACTTCTTTTACTTTCAGCAAAGACCAGCTGGCTGAACCGGGAAAATGCGCTTTAAATAAAAGTTTTAACCTTCTGGATCCGGATGTGAGCGAGGAAATATACTTTAAACACGGCTCTTCTATTATCAGGTTTGAACTAAATTATTCAAAAGATTCGGGTTTGGATAAAATATTTCATCAGATTTTAACAACCGCAAAAGCAAATTAAGTTATATAATTGAAATATGAACTGGGTTGATTTTGTCATTGTTGGCGCTTTAATATTTTTCGCCCTTACTGCAATAGGAAGGTCATTTTTGTCTGAGCTTTTAGATTTGATAAGCTTTTTATTGGCGGGGTTTTTGTCTTTCCTTTACTATAACCTGCCGGCAAAATTTTTTGAGAGTCAGTTTCAAATTCCACACGGACTATCTTTAGTACTGGGATTTATGGTAGTCTGGTTTTTTTCCGAGATTTTTTTCTTTCTTATGGTCAGACTTTTACTGCCTGTGCTTCCTGCTGTTAAGATCCCCGGGTCAAAAATTTTATCTATGGTTCCCGCTGCCCTGCGGGGCTTAGTATTTATCAGTCTGGCTTTGGTTTTAACTTCAACTTTTCCTATCCAGCCTGTTATCAAGAAGTCTGTACTGGAATCAGTTTTAGGAAGCAAGATCCTAAAATATGCCTATAATCTGGAGGCTCCTGTTAAAAGCGTGTTCGGAGGTGTAGCAAACGATTCCTTAACATTTTTAACCATAAAGCCTAAAACAGATGAAAGGGTTAATTTAGGCTTTCAAACATCACAACTAACAGCAGATCCGGTGAACGAAGCAGCAATGACAGGATTGGTAAACAAAGAAAGATCACTCCGCGGTTTGAATATTTTAGTTTCCGATCAAAAGCTCCGGGATGTGGCAAGATTGCATTCGGAAGATATGTTTAAGCGGGGTTATTTTTCCCACTTTTCGCCTGAGGAAGCAACTGTTGCAGACAGGGTGCAAAAAGCAGGGGTGAATTTTTTGGTTGTGGGAGAAAATCTGGCTTATGCCCCGGGTTTAGAACTTGCCCACAAAGGGCTTATGAATTCAGAAGGGCACAGGGTAAATATTTTATCCGAAGACTATCATAAAATCGGTATTGGAGTTATGGATGGAGGAGTATATGGCATGATGTTCACCCAGGTTTTCAGCAACTGATTCTGTTAAGGTTACACCTTGGTCAAGGTGTAACCTTGGTAAAATGGGACAAAATACAAAACTGCTTATAATAGTGAGTCTTCTGATACTTTTCACAGGCTTTGCTTTTGTTTGGTTTGGTTTCAGGCAACCGGAGAGCGCTCCTACGCCAATTACTGAAACAGTACAACCTGAAGCCAGCTCTTCTGCCCGCCCGTTAGAAGCAGAGCAGGCTACTTTTGGCATAGAAGGAGAACGGGTTTTGGTCAAAAAAGTTGTGGACGGGGATACGATTGAGCTTGCAGATAACCGGACTGTCCGTTTTATCGGCATAGATACTCCGGAAACCGTTGATCCGCGCCGGGCAGTTGGATGTTTTGGGAAAGAAGCCTCAAATGAAGTTAAAAATTTACTTTCAGGCAAAGAAATTATTTTGCAAAAAGACGTTTCTGAAACCGATAAATACAAAAGAATACTCCGTTATGTGTATCTTCCCATTAATGCAGGGGAAATGCTTTTTGTAAACGATTATCTTGTCAGGGAAGGCTTTGCCAAAGTTTTAACTTACCCTCCTGATGTTAAATTTAATGATGCTTTTAGGCAGGCAGAAAGGGAGGCGAAAGAAAATAAAAGGGGACTTTGGGGAAGATGCGGTGTATGATAAACTAAATTAAGGGAACTACTTTCTGCAAAGATGAAAAAGTTTGTTATTCAGTCTGTTCTTTTGCTGGGGGTTATTATTATTGCGGTTTTTTTGTTTCAATCAAATGCCAGGGTGCCTGAACTGCCTTTTTTGCCGCGGCCTTCTGTTTTAGGGGAAGTGGAGATTAACGGAGCTTTGCTGAAGGTTGAGATTGCAGACACCCAGGATAAAAGAAGCAAAGGTTTAGGAGGAAAACAGCCCCTTGCGTCGGATGAAGGAATGCTTTTTATTTTTCCAAAAGCCGACAAGCATCCTTTTTGGATGAAAGGATTAAGTTTTCCATTGGACTTTGTATGGATTCGGGAAAATAAAGTTGTGGATGTTTTACAAAATATTCCTCCGCCCCAGCCGGAGCAAACTGATGAATCCTTGCCAATTTATTCTTCCAACGAACCGGCGGATAAAGTATTGGAAGTCTTAGCCGGAACAGCAAAAAGGTTGAATATTAAAGCAGGAGATTTGGTAAAGATTGAATTTTAAAAATGATTGAGATTCTGCCCCTTAGGGTTTTAACAGATGAAGATACGCCAATTTTTGGCGCGTTAAATGTGGCGCTTGGCAAAATAAAAAGATCGGATTTTCCGGTTTGCGACGGAATAGTAATCAACGCTCCCTGTTTTAAGCTGAAAGCAGTTTTGGAGCATTTTGATTTTGGTTCAAGAGAAGTTTTCGAGCAGTCGTTAACTTTGGTAAAAAAGGAAATCAGCTCTATTGCAGTGCCTGCAGTATTAGAAAAAGAAACAAAAGGAAAAAAGGGTTATTTCCTTAAAGGAAAGACATATAAATCCGTAAACTCGCTTTGGTCGGCGCTTCTTTCGATATGGATAGACCAAATAAAGCAAAGGCTTTGGAATAAAGGATTTTATGAAGGAATCACCGAAAACCTAGAACCGCTTTTTACGGCTTTTGTTAAGAAAGTTCAGGGGTTTGGTTCGGCCTCTTTTGATCAGTTTGAGGATGATACAGTTGTTTTGGTAAAATCCGGCAAACTGCACCCTTCTGATTATAAAAAAATTTCAGACCTTGTGACTTTGGCAAATAAGAAATTATTTATTCCGCATGAATATGAGTGGGTTATAGACGCGGGAGTAAAGTTTGTTGGCGTGAAGCCGCATACTCCAAACCAGGATACTTTAACGACCCAGGCTGTAAAGATAAATCTGAATAGCGTGTCTTCAGTTGTCCCTGTAAGAGAAACAAAAAGCACAGTTAAGGTATTTTTTGATCTATCCTCCGGTTTTGCTATAGAAAAAAACATTGACGGCGTTTATATTGCATCTGAAAAGATATTTGATTTAAATTTACCCAGCAAGTCTTTTGATAACTTGGTATTTAAAATTGTGGAAGCGGCTGTTACTTTTCCCTCCTCACCTGTTTTTTTAAAGCTTGCAGATAAATCAGAAGGGATGGGAAAAATCCGGGGGGCTTTGCGGCTTTTGCACCAAAAAAACCTTTTTGAACCTTTGGCAGAAGCTGTTTCTTTTGCCCGTCATAAAAAGGGACTCGTTAATGTACACATTGTTATTCCTTTTGTCCGGGGGGTTAATGAACTTTTGCAGATTAAAAGAGATTTGGCTGTCAAAAAACTTTCAAGAAAAAATTCTCTGCAGCTTTGGATGGAGGTTTGTGTGCCGGAAAACATTATTAATATGGAAGAATATTTGCTGGCAGGGATTGACGGGGTGGTTTTAAATTTGAATGAACAGATTGCCCATCTTAACGGTTTTGATCCCAAAGAGGAGGAGTTGTCTTTTTATAAAAATGAGGTGGAAGGGCTGATTAAATTTTTGGAGGATCCGATCAGGCTTTTACATAAATCCAAAATTCCTTTTATAGTTTGCGGAAGCATGGCCCTTTATCCCAAAGTTTTGGAGTTTTTAGTGGAAAAGGGTGTATGGGGAATAGTGGTGGAACGTTTTGAGGCTCACTCAATCAGGGATTTGCTTCACCAAACAGAAAAAAGAATGATTTTGAGAAGAATGTAAGTTGTATTTTGAAAGCGGTGAAGTCACAAGTAACCAAAAAATATTGATTGTTTTGTGTACACCAACCTAAATGATTGAGTTTAAGGACTTAATCACAAAATAATCACTAAGTGAGGAAGTTTATTGAAGGTGAAATAATAAAATATATTCCCCTTTGGGTCCACCGGCTGGCGTATTTAAATCCTCAAGCCACTTGCTGATAGCTTGTTTCTTAACAGACTGATGGATTTTAGTTAGTTCCTTGGCTAAAATAACCTCAATATCCCCAAAAATTTCCTTCATGTCAGATAAATCAGTACGGAGTTTATAAGGAGAAACAAAAAAAATAACAGTAGCATTTAGCTTCCCACATTCGATGTGGGAACGCAGATTTTTCAGTAAGTTTAGTCTTTGGCCGCTTTTTTCAGGCGGGTAGCCTAAAAACATAAATTTATCAGGAGGAAGTCCGGATAAAGTTAATGAGGTGATTACAGAAGATGGGCCCGGGAGGGAGTCAACTTCCAGTCCCAAATTAATGCATTCCCTTACTAATTTATACCCGGGATCAGATATTAATGGGGTGCCGGCATCAGACACCAAAGCTAAGTTTTGACTGCATTTTAGTCGATCGACAATTATGCGTATACTTTGAGCTTCGTTGTAGTCATTTAAAACAAGCAAAGGTTTTTGAATTTGGTAATGATTTAAAAGTTGAGCAGTCCTGCGGGTATCTTCACAAATTATTGCGTCAACTTCTTTTAAAGTCTCAAGTGCCCTTAAAGTGATATCTTTTAAATTACCGATAGGTGTTGGAACAATATATAGCATAAAGGGAAGCAGGGACTTATTTTCTGAATCTTTTTATAATACTGGCCCGGATTTCCGCATCAACCAGCATATGATGTAAAGCAGGCAGAATGGAGGCAATAATTATCAGTCCGATAATCGGTAAAAGGTATTTATCAACATCAGGGATTAGGTTTCCTAAATAATACCCTGTTAAAGTCACGCCGATTGCCCAAAGCAATCCTCCTATTAAGTTGAAGCTGACAAATTTTTTGTAGTCCATTTTTCCGGCTCCTGCCACAACAGGTGCAAATGCCCTGATAACCGGCACAAACCTTGCTAAAATAATTGTTTTGCCGCCATGCTTATCGTAAAATTTCTGCGCCCTATCAAGATGCTTTTTTTGGAAAAGAAGGGAATTCTCTTTGTTAAAAATCTTCGGTCCCAGTTTTGATCCGATAAAATATCCGGCAGTATCACCTGCTACAGCAGCAATAAAGCAACCTATTATTAGTAAGGTGATATCTAAAAAACCTTTGGAGGCTAAGATTCCGGCGGTAAAAAGCAGGCTGTCGCCGGGGAAGAAAAATCCAACCAGCATTCCTGATTCCAAAAAAACAATGGCAAAAACCCCAAAATAGCCGGCAGTCTTAATTAAAGATTCAAGGTCAAAATGCATTAAGACAGTATAACAGAAAAAATATTACATATATATTGTTACTTGTGCAGATTTATATTATAGTTAAAAATAATCTGCTTTTTCTTGCCCGAAATAAACATGGGAATATGTGAGAGATGTCCTTTATATAAGAAAATCAAGCTTTATGAAAAAGCAGGAAGAGATCGTGATTTGGCAAGGCAAGAGGGCAAAACACAAGGGATTGGTAATGACGTGGAGGGATTGGTAGAGCATTTTGCAAACACAGCAGAGATGCTTAAAATTGCTTGCAAGTCAGAACTTTTATGCAGAAAGTATTTTCCCGAATTGGTAGTTCAGCAAGAAATGGCAAGTGTTAAAGTCTAAGCAAACCTGCGGATAACCCCCACACATTTTCCCTGAATTTTTACATCAGTTGCATAAATCGGCTGCATGGTGGAGTTGGCAGGTTCCAACCTTATCCTGTTGGGTTCTTTGAAGAATCTTTTTAAGGTGGCAAGTCCGTTTTCCAAAAGTGCCACTACAATATCTCCGTCAATTGCGGTATTTTGTTCCTCAATAATGACATAATCGCCGTCTAAGATACCCTCTTCTATCATAGAATCACCCTTAACTTGTAAAACATAAGAGCGTTTTTTACCCGAGACCATAGAAGACGCCACTTTTATTGAGGCATCAGGGTCTGTATAGGTCATTATTGGCTGGCCTGCTGCAATAAATCCCAACACCGGCAATTCTATTCCTGCTAGAGCAGCAGAAATCTTTTGGTCAACAACCTCAATCCCTCTGACAGCGCCTTCGAATTTTTTAATGACGCCTTTTGTAACCAATGCCTGCAAATGTTCGTGTACTGTTGCCAAAGAAGAAACCCCGATGCTTTCGGCAATTTCTCCAAGGGTTGGGGAATAGCTGTACTTTTCAATGTATTGCTTTATAAAATCAAGGATTTGTTTTTGTCTTCTATATAATGTTATTGGCATAACCCCACACTACCAATAAAACCCGAAGGTGTCAAGATAGCAATTTCTCTTACAATTCCCTTACCGCTGTTTTGTAGTTCTCTAACACTACTGCTGTATTCTACTCATCATTAGAACACCTATGGCGGATTTTTTAAACGGCAATAAAATTTTTAATACTTTCAAAGAGCAGGTTTCAATATACCTAAATTCTTACAGTAAGCTTACGTCTCTGTGGTTGTTACCTTACAAACTTAAAGTAATCTACACACTATTGGAAAAAAATATGTTTAAGTTTTTTGCAAAGAAATCTATTACCCTAATTTCAATATTTTCATTATTTATAAATATAATTTCACCTTTGGCTTTAGCCGGTCAAATTTATGCACAGGAAGCTTCCCCTGCTCCGGTTGTGGAAGAAGCCCCGGCTCCCTCTGCTAATCCAGGCGAATCGCCAGTCCCAACTACTAATGAAAACACCCCGGCAGAAGCTTCTCCAGCTCCGGAGGTATCACCAACTCCTGAGCCTTCTCCGGTTGTAAGCCCTGAACCATCCCCTTCGCAGGTTTCAGAACCGGTATTGGAAGAAACTGCTAATGAATCTTCACCGGCAGCTGTTGTAGACCCGACTCCACAGGAGCAAACTTCTGCCACACCTGTTTGGCAAAATATTGCAGATAAAGAATTTACTACTTCTGAAAATGTAACTTTGGGTAATGAATATACTGCTCCCCAAAACGATAAAGTAAAAGTCCAGTTTACAAAATTACCTGACCCTTCGGGAAAACTTACTATTAAAGAAGTAAAACTTACTCCTGAAGAAATGACATCTTTGGGAGCATTTTCAGATACAGCCTACGACATCACCTCCACTATGTCTGATAGTACTTTTGAATATGACCTGACCCTGCCTTTACCGCAGGAGGCTCAAAACAAGGAAGTTGAAGTTAAAGCAGCAGAGACAGAAGAACAAATCTCACAGGCAACAGAAGTAACCGAGCAAAAGGAAAAGAAAACCCAGGATACTATTACTATAAAAGGCTTAAACCACTTTACAGTCTTTGTTATCACCACCCCAAGCCCTGATACTACTCAGAGAGTACTTATTAATGAAATACTGCCAAACCCGACTGCGGGTGCTGAATGGGTAGAATTTTTCAACAATGGCACTACCTCCGTAAACTTGGGGGCAGGTACAGGTTGGACAATTACAAACTCAGTAGGCAGTATACAGTCTCTTAGTGCACTGGGTACTATTCCTGCAGCAGGACGAGTAGTATTTGATGCTCCAGCAGGCTGGCTTTCCAATACTGCTCCGGAAACAATTACCATATCCAATGAGCTGGGCACAGTAGTTGATACTGTTACCGTATCTTTGATTGCTCCGGGTTTTGCAATTGACCACTATCCTTTAGCCGGAGAATCTGTTGGCAGAAGAACAGACGGAGTTAACGAATGGTTGATTTTCACTACCCCGTCCAAAGGAACTGCCAATGTAGTACCGGTAGTTGGTGGGGCCGGACGGTTAGCTGAAGTTGGGCCTGTTGCCCCTGCAGGAGGACTTAGGGCAGGTTCCCCTAACTGGTACAGGGATAACAATAATTTAACACTTGAGCTGATGGAAGCAGCTGATGCAAACGGAATCTCCGCTCCTGTTGAGGCTGGCAATCCGTTTTCAGCCCAGATTGGTTTTGGAGCTGAAGGCTTCTGGTGGTCAGCTGAAGCTGATTTAACAACTTCTGCAGGCAGCGCGCTTTTAGTACAGGCAATTGAAGCAGCTTTTGCCGGTGAGTCAGCAGTTGACGGTGAACAGTCTTCTTTTGCCAGGATTAGGATTAGAGTTGATGTTGGCGAGCCGGGTACCTATATTGTTACTTATCCTTATGGTCAAAAGACCTATACTGTTACAACCCCTGGAGTTAGAGCTATTAATGATACTGTAGATATTGGCTGTTTTGCCCAGCCAGGCGTGAGCTGTGACCAGGTCGGTCAGCCTAACTTCTCCACACTGCTAAATGGCGGAATTGGGCCATTTTTAACCTGGGATACTTTTAATTCGACCGGACCTTCTGACCCTGCTTTAAATATTGGCGGCAGAAGGTATGTGGGAACTGTTGCTACTCCGCATACAGTTAAAGGTTCCCCGACCGGTAATAATTTCTTCAGGATTCAGGGTCCGAATATCGGAGGCCCGGGGATCAATGTCATACAAACAAACCTTTTTACAGTCACCGGAAGATTGGCAGGAGCAGGAGCTCCCGTTATAACCCTGCACGGTGCTAACCCTGTTAATGTATTGCAGAATGCGCCTTATACTGCAACAGAAGATGCCGGAGCCACAGCTTTGGATGATGTGGATGGTAATTTGACAGCGAATATTCAAATAACCGGATTGCCGGTTAATACCGCCACAATAGGCGCTAAAACAGTAACTTATACAGTTACAGACAGTGCGGGCAATACTGCCACAGCCACAAGGACAGTAAATGTTGTAGAAACATCGGCAGTTGATGGAGTTGCCCCTGTAATAACCATTGCCGGTAATAACCCTGCCACGGTAGTAGCAGGAACTGCCTATATTGATGCAGGAGCTACAGCTTTGGATAATGTTGACGGCGCAGTGGCTGTATCTACAACAGGTTTGCCGGTTAATACATCAGTAGTTGGTTCTGCTACGGTTACATATACTGCAACTGATGCGGCCGGCAATACTGCAAGCCTTGACAGAATCGTCAATATAGTGGCAGATAATGTTGCCCCGACTATTACCATTACAGGTTCAAACCCGGTGTTTGTCTTCATCGGTGGAACCTATACGGATGCCGGTGCTACTTGCACAGACAATGTAGACGGAGATTGTACTGCCTTAATAATCACTTCCGGTGCTGTGATTGATACTTCTGCTGCAGGTTCTCATACAGTTAATTATGCTTATACAGACGCTGCCGGCAATAACACCAGCGTTAACAGGACTGTCAACGTAGCTGCTACCCTGCCCGCCGGATTGGTTGAAGTCGGACCTGTTGCTCCTGCAGGAGGGTTGGGGGCAGGTTTCCCGGAGTGGTACAAAGATTCAAACGCTTTAATCTTAGATTTAATGGAAGCGGCTGATCCTCACAGCATTTCCGCTCCTGTTGAAGCAGGTAATGCTTTCTCTGAAACTCTTGGCTTTGGAGCTGAAGGCTTTTGGTGGGCGACTGATGCTGATATGGCTACCTCAGGCCCTAATGGCGCAATTTTAGTCCAGGCAGTTGAAGCAGCTTTTGCAGGCGAATCAGCAGTTGACGGCGAACAGTCTGCCTTTGCCCGGGTCAGGATCAGAATAGATGTCGGAGAGCCGGGCACATACACTGTCACCTATCCGTTTGGAACAAAAACATATGATGTATTAACTGTAGGGCCAGGGTTTGAAATTAATGATACTTCTGATATCGGCTGCTTTGCCCAACCAGGTATAAGCTGTGACCAGGCAGGCCAGCCAAACTTCTCGACCGTATTAAGCGGTGAAATAGGACCATTCCTGACCTGGGACACCTTTGACCCAAACCCGGTTCTTTCTGATCCTTTGCTGACACATTCTGTTACTAACAGGAGATATGTAGGCGACGGTATAACACCGCACATTGTTAAAGGCAGCCCGACCGGCAACAACTTCTTCAGGATTGAAGGACCAAATATCGGAGGGGCTGGAGTTAACTCAGTCCAGACAAATTTGTTTACAGTAGTCGGCAGACTGGATAATGCTGTTAATCCTAATGCGCCTGTTATCACCGTAGTCGGCGCAAACCCTGTCACTGTTTTGCTGAATGATCCTTACACTGCAGTACAAGATGCCGGCGCCACAGCCACAGATGTGCCTGATGGTGATTTGACTGCTTCTATTATAGAAAGCGGACTTCCGGTTGACACTTCCACTGTTGGAGCTAAAACTGTCACATATACAGTCACAGATGCTAACGGCAATACTGTAAGCGCCACAAGAACAATTAATGTGGTGGCTGCTCTTCCTGCTGATGTGACGCCTCCGGTTATTACTGTGCTGGGTGCAAATCCGATCACAGTTACAGTCGGATCAACCTATGCTGCGGCAGAAGATGCCGGTGCCACAGCTTTTGATGCTGTAGATGGTGTGGTAGTTGTAGCAGAATCGGGGTTGCCTGTTGATACCTCAACAGAAGGCGCCAAAACAGTCACATACACTTCCACAGACGCTGCCGGCAATACGGCTACTATCACAAGGACTGTTAATGTGACATCTGCGCCTGTTACCACCGGTTCCATAAGGATCATAAAAGATACCGTATTAAATAACGCCCAGGATTTTGAATTCAGGTTAAGGCTTGGTGCGTTTGACCAAACTTTTTTCCTTGATGATGATTCTGATAATACGCTTCCTAATGTGCGCGAATTTGAAGGCCTGGCTACAGGAGCCTACAACCTTCAGGAGATCGTAAACAGTAATTGGAACCTAATTTCCATAAGCTGCAATGATCCTGATTCCGGTACAACCTTTGACTTAGGTGCATCCACCGCCACAATTGACCTTGATGCCGGTGAAAGAGTCACCTGTGAATTTACCAATGCCCCGCGCCAGTCAATTGCCGGTGAAAAGTTTTCTGACCAGAATAATAACGGGGTTAAAGAGGCAGGAGAACCTGGACTTTCCGGCTGGACAATTTATCTTGATACTAATGATAACGGTGTATTGGACGGCGGAGAGACTTCCGTAGTCACTGATTCAGAAGGAGATTACCAGTTCCTGAGTGTTAGCAATGGGGTGGTAAATGTGCGTGAGGTTACTCAAAGCAACTGGCAGCCAAAAACTCCATCCGGCGGGAAATATGTCTTAACAATGACTTCAAACTCCAGTTTCATCAGTAAGGACTTTGGTAATGCCCAAATACTCACAATACCGGGTGCAAGCGGCAGATTTTTCTCAACCGGCGGCCCTGTAAACTCCACCACCTCAGTTGTAGCTGATGATGATAATACAATTTCTGTGGCAGGCAATGGTGGCACTACTACTATTCTTATTCCTGAAGGTACTGTTATCACCAAATCAGACGGCGGCACTATTGATTTCAGCCAGCTCACATCTGCAGTATTAGCTGCTTCAGCTGTCTCAGGCTTGGGTAGCGGAGTGGTAGTTGATGGAGTCCTGCAATGGGGTATTCCAAACTTAGGTTTATTATTCAGCCAGCCAATTACCATTAATTTCTTTATCGGCACAGCTTTCAACGGCCAAACCTTAAATATTCAAAGGTCAATCTCAGGCAGCGGAGGCTGGACTACTGACGGCATTGTTGCTCCTGCTACCTGTACAGTATCAGCCGGAGTCTGCAGCTTCCAAACCACTAAAGCATCGTTCTTTGCATCTACACATAATGTTCCTGCTGACAATAATACAGGCAGCGGAACTTCTGGCAACAATAACAGCACTACCTCAGCCCCTACCTGTAATGATGTCAAACCAGGTTCTGCACCAACTCTTTTGTCAGCTGTTGCAACCGGAGCCAATGAAGTGACCTTAACATGGAGCAAAGCTGCTGACCCGGTCACCGGATACATGATAGCTTTTGGACTTACCTCAGGAGATCTAAGATTTGGCGATCCAAACCAGGGCAGCAAAAATGATACTCAAAGAGTTATCAAAAACCTGTCCGGAGGCACCACATACTTCTTCAGAGTCAAAGCTGCAAACGGCTGCAATGCAAGCGACTATTCAAACGAGATAGCTGTAAAAGCAACCGGGCAGGCATTATCCACTAATATTCCTGCAGGGTTTCAGGAAGGGGTCTTAGGAGCACAAACTGATCAGGGCAGCACCGGTACCGGAGGGGCAATTGATTATCCGTCTCCTACCCCAAGCGTGGATGATGTATTAGGTACAGATTCGCAGAATGTGGGAGTAGGACAAGATCAAGCTCAAGGTCAAACAGCCGGAGCAAGATCCAATACCCCCCTGGCTGTGGGAGTAGCCTTAGTTTTGCTCACAATTCTGGGTGTTGGATATACATTATACAGGCGCAATAAACTTCAATAATCCTTTCAATTCGGGTCTTTTTCGTGTTAGAATATATTTTTCAGTCATCAGTCATCAGACAGGAAAATCTGAAGACTGAAAGCTGACGACTATTATGAATTTTAAGCTTATTTCAGATTTTAAGCCGACCGGAGATCAGCCGCAAGCCATACAAAAGTTGGTGACAGGGATTGAAAACGGCAAAAAATACCAAGTGCTTTTAGGTGTCACAGGTTCAGGCAAAACATTCACTATGGCAAATGCCATAGCGCGTGTGCAACGGCCCACCCTGATTATTTCCCACAATAAAACTCTGGCAGGGCAGTTGGCACAGGAATTCCGCTCTCTTTTTCCAAGCAACGCAGTGGAATATTTTGTTTCCTATTATGATTATTATCAGCCTGAGGCATACGTTCCCCAATCAGACACTTATATAGAAAAAGAAACGGAAATTAATGAGGAAATTGAGAAACTAAGGCTTTCCACCACAGCTTCTTTGATGACCCGCGAAGACGTTTTGGTAGTAGCTTCAGTTTCAGCTATCTATAACCTGGGTTCACCTGTTGAATACGGTCAGGCAGTTTTAGAACTTAAAGCAGGCATGAAAACAACTTTTGACGCGGTCTTAAAATTTTTAACTAAAATTTATTATCAAAGAAATGACATTGATTTTAAGCGCTCCACTTTTAGGGTGCGGGGAGACACAGTAGACATTTTCCCTTCCCATTGGGAAAAGGCTTTAAGGGTGGAATTTTTAGGCGAAAGTGTTGAAAAGGTTTCCTTTTTAGATCCTTTAACCGGTGATGTAACTCCGACTAACGAAACGCAGATTGTTTATCCGGCAAAGCATTATGTAACCCCCGAACAAAGGTTAAAGCCTGCTTTAGTTCAGATAGAGGGAGATTTAGAATCAAGAATTAAGCAGTTAGAATCAAGCGGTAAATTACTGGAAGCGCAAAGACTTGCACAAAGGACAAATTATGATTTGGAGATGATCCGGGAATTCGGTTACTGCAACGGAATAGAAAATTATTCCCGCTATTTTGACGGACGCAATCCCGGAGACCCGCCTTTTACCCTGCTTGATTACTTTCCTAAAGATTATCTTATTATTTTGGATGAATCCCATATCACGCTTCCGCAAATACGCGGAATGTATAACGGCGACCGCTCCAGAAAAGAAACTTTGGTGGATTTTGGGTTCAGACTGCCTTCTGCTTTGGATAACCGGCCTTTAAAATATGATGAATTCATGCGCAAAATAAACCAGGTTATTTTCACCTCAGCCACCCCGGATGAGTATGAGTTGTCTTTATCCGGAGCAGACAGTGTTGCAGAACAGCTTATACGGCCTACCGGAATTCTGGATCCGCAAATTAGTGTCCGCCCGATTAAAGGACAAATTGAGGATTTAATAAAAGAAATTGAAAAAAGAACACAAAAAGGCGAAAGGACACTCGTAACTACTTTAACCAAAAGAATGGCTGAGGACTTATCAGATTTTTTGAAAGAGAGGGGAATTAAGGTAAATTATTTGCATTCTGAAGTTTTAACTTTAGAAAGAAGCGATATTTTGCAGGCTTTAAGACTTGGAGAATATGACGTGATTGTCGGGATCAATCTGCTCAGGGAGGGGCTGGATCTGCCGGAAGTGTCTTTGGTTGCTATTTTGGATGCAGATAAAGAAGGCTTTTTGCGTTCCCGGACTTCTTTGATACAAACCATGGGAAGGGCTGCAAGGCATATAAACGGCACTGTGATTATGTATGCAGACAATATGACCGGTTCAATGAAATCAGCCATCGGCGAAGTGCAAAGGAGAAGAAAAGTTCAGGCAGAATACAATAAAAAACACGGCATCACCCCAAGAAGCATTACTAAACCCATGCGGGAAAGACTGATTGAAAAGATAGAGGAAGAAACCGGAGAGCAGGTTTTAACAGTTGAAGATATACCTGTAAACGAGAGGGAAAGAATTATTAAAAATTTGGAAGAACAAATGAAACTGGCAGCAGAAGGCTTAGACTTTGAACTGGCAGCCAAATTAAGAGATCAGATAAAAGAGTTAAATATTTAAGGAGTTCTATCAAATTCGTGATTTATTCTTAAATCTCTTAGATACTTTAATAAATCCTGAGGGGTTCTGTAAGAGGCTATCACTGCCAGATATGCTTCAGGATATCTATCAATAGGGTTACGCAGAGGTATCTTTAGTGAACCTTCCGGGTCAATGCGTCCACGTCCTTCTGTTATTTTCTCAACCATAACTTGATAATAACATATTAATGCAAGTATACCTCTTTAAAAAGATTGCAAAATAGGTTAAAATGGAACCTCATTTTTCGGGATAAATTCGCTTTCCTGTCATTCTGGGGCGAAGCCGGAGAATATAATTTCCACAATTTCCACCTGGGAGGTGGCCCAGGTGTTGGAGTGTTAGACTGTTGTCGACTGTTATAGGATATTCTGCAACTAAAATCCACCTCCCGGGTGTTAAAGTGTTAAATGAACTGCTTTAGTTAAATAGATATTATGATTCCCCCAATTACTCTTTTGCCGGCTGATCTGCCTCCGCCGCCGAATTCAATATAGTGGTCACCTAAAGCAGATTCCAAAATATCCGTTTCTACAGTTTCCGGACTTGCCTGTAACTTTTTTACTTTTAACCTTTCAATAAACATTTCCCGGGAAATTCCGCCGGTGGAAAGCGCAGCTGAAGTAACTAATACTGAAATTTTTGCATCAGGAAATCTTCTTTTCAAAGCTTTTTGTTTTTTTAGGATAGTTTCAACTTAGTTTTCCAAAATAGTGGGAGTATTGGTACCGTAAACCCTGTCAAGCACAAATGCTGCTTCTGAAGAGCCATCAGATCTTTTAATCGGCTCAAAAAAAGCAATCTGGTCAGCAATGCTGCCTGTTGCTTTGTTTTCAGACTGGCTGTAAATATAGAATTTATTAATATCTCCAAAAGTCAAATCAGTATCGTTATTGGCACCTGAAGAAGCTATACAGGAAAGGCATTCGCGGATATTTTCCATCATCACATTAAAACTTTGGGTAGCCGTACTGGTGATTGTTTGCTGAGTGCTTTGAGCATAAATTATACTGCCTATTTCTTTTAATCTATTTTGGAGCTCAGGATTTCCAATATCGCTGCTTTGCCTTAAGCTGTTAAATTTATTCTTAACAGTTTCATAAATTTCTTCCAGCTTTACTATTTGTTCCCTGATTTTACCGGTATATTGTAAAAGTGTTTCTTTTTCCTCAGCTGTTAATTCATCCTCATTTTTGACGATCAGGTTATCCAGGTAGTTTAGATCCTGGCTGAGCGCAATAGCCCCGGAGGTTGGTTGAAAATCTTCCCCTAATCTTTGGAAAATTTTAATTACTGCCTCCGAAGGCTTTAGGAATTCTCTCAGCAGGGAAATTTTAGGTTCTGCTTCTGATTGTTTTATGAGGCCGACAAAATTAACTACTGCTGCCAAAGGCTTTATTTCATCCTGGAAATATTTTTTTAGGGACTCCGGATTCAGGGCTAAGTTATTTTGTTGTGCTGTATCAATTACAATTTGCCGTATTTTTTCCTCTTCTTCGCTAAATGCAATGGTTCTTCCGGGGTTGGCCAGCTGCTGGTACATTTTAGCCATTGTTGCTCCCACTGCTTTATTGCCAAAGTCCAAAAGTAGCTTCATGCGTTGTTTGTCTAAAGGTTCGGGGTAAAGGTCTAAATCTTCCAGGGTTTTTAAGTTTAAAATTATATTGGTAAGTTTAATGTCAATTGTCTCAATGTTACCGACTACTATGCTTGAACTTTCTTCCTGCAGCAGGCTAAAAAATTCCGGCAGATCTTCTGCTGGTAGCCCAAGGCTTTGCGCAAGCTGAGTATTCATTTCCGTTCTCTTTTTTAAGAGTTCTTTAACTATCTGAGCTTTTTCCAGAGCTAAAAACTCATCCGGGTTAATATTTTTTCCTCTTCTGAAATTTTCCCATGAATCATTGAGCATCAAAGATAAATAGAATCCCAGGATAGTTTCATTTTGCGCTGAACGATGGCTTAGATTGGCAAGATATTTAGAAATATTGGTAAATGACCTGATATGGTCCAGTGTAAATTGATCAGGAATCTTAATGATGCCAAAGCGGTCCTTAAACAACATGGCAATTCCTTCCAGCAGTCTTTTTTTATGGGCTTCAAACGGATTTTCGGTTGAGCCTAAAGCAGTGCCAAAACTTCTGATTTCGTGCCTTAACTGCAGCAGCTGTTTAGGATCAAAGTACTTAGTGCCGGATTTAACCTGTTCCAAAAGAGCCAGTTTTGCCCGGTATAAAGGGTAGATATCTTTGGCAAATTGTTTCATTTGAGCTGGTTTTAACTTTGTAAAACTGCCAGATAATCTGAAAAAAGACTGGGCGCAGCAATCAAAATATCACGGGAAATATTGTAAAAATCCGTTCTATCTTCATTAGACCATTTTTCTTTTGCAAATTTCTCTTCCATAATATAAATTCCATGGAATACTTCAGATTTAGTTCTTTGCGCCGTGGTATCGCGGGCAAAACTATCATGCAGGCTAAGAATAAAATTGCTGAGAGATTCAAGCTGGCTAAGGGGTCCTGCATCGCCATAAAGTGAAATTATTCCCGGTACTGCTAATAAGGAGAAAGGCATAATTTCTACACCTCCGCTTTTAAGATACTTTTCCCAGATGCTTCGGAATTGATTAAGACAAAAATCCCTAGTTTTTGGTTCTCCAAACAGGGCAATGAGTTTTTCTTTTTGTGCAGTATTACTAAGGAGATGGTGATAGGGGTTATTCATAATTTCAATGTAAGCCATTAACAAAGGCATCCAATTTTGCCCATTTATTGTGACTGTTTCCTGATCAAGCATTTGTTTGAGAGATTCTTGTTGTTTGAATAAAGTAGCCTGGCAAAAATTCTTAAGCATTCTCTTGTCAATTTTTCCCAAACGCCCCAAGCTTTTTCCAAGTTCCGCGTCTTGCGTTAGATTAAGATTGAAAAACCCTTTTTCTTCGGCTTCTGTAAAGATTTCTAATCCTTCATCTGTCTCAAGGAATATTTCCGGGTAGCTTTCTGCCAAAGAAAAATTAGGATTTTTAAAGACCGGTCCGGCTTTGGAAGATAGCTCCAAGGCTCTTGCTTTAGTAAGTTTACCTCTGTCCACGAGATTTAGCATTTTAAAAATGATTGTTTTGTCAAAATCACGGTAACTTACAACCATGTCCTGAAAAAAATGTGAGGTTTGTTCGCCTTGAAATTGATATAATAATTGATGAAGGAGTGACAAGTCAGTGGTTAAGGCCGGGCAAATTTGCCAGGCTGTCAAAAGAGGCTCGAGCAAATTCGCATCAAAGCTTGATTCTCCTATTCTTGAAATCAACTTACCGTCTGTTAAATAGATAATTACTCCCTTATTATGCTGATTTTGGATGATTTTTTGCGCTAATTTGTAAAATCTGTTTTGGATAATGTTTTTAGCCTCAGCTGCTTCTTTTTCCAGTCTACATTGTTCAAGCGACGGCCCCCATTCATCTATCATGTGCCCTGCATCAGACCATCCGACCGTATGCGCCGGTCTTTCCAGCTGGCCGGAAACAGACTTGAAGCACAGGAGTAATTTTTCTCTTAAGCTATTCAAAAAATACGCTCCGCTAATTTTTGCTGCCTGCTCAAAGACTTTTGATTCAGCCTCTGTGATAACACCATTTTCTTCTAGTAAACCAAGGAGAGGAGTGATGGTTAGGCTGTCTGTTGCCATCTCCTTTAATGCCGGGTCTACCCCGGGTTCGTTTATGATTGAAAGTGCAAGATTTGTTGCAGCTTCCCTGAATTTGGAGCGGATACCCCACTGCTGCAGGCCTTCCGGAATTTTTCTGGTTAATACCTCCCTGGCTGATTTTAAGCTTGGATACACAGTTTCAGCTTGATCTAAAATAGAAGACCAGTCAGGCTTTTTGTTAAGTAAATTTAAAGCTCCAATTGCAGCATCAACTCCGTGGCTGGTATTTGCGGCTGCTGCTATCAATACTAAATTTCTGATAGTAGAAGGATGCGGGTATTCAGCAATAAAGTACACAACATGGCCTTGGTCGTCTTTAAGAGAATCCTTAAGTGCAAGTGAATAAAACAAGTTATCCTGCTCGCTGACAGCATCGCCCAGGACTTGAGCAGCAGCTTCTGATGTTTTGGCTGCCTGCCAGAAAGCCATTTTTGAACTAGAAGGGTACCTTATTTCACTATAAATTTCTTCCCAAAATTTTATATGACCTATAAAACCAGAGTTGCTACCATAGGTGCGATTATGCCGCAGATTGCTAATCTTGATATATTTTAATAAACCTTGGTGGAAATTACCAGAGCCCTCTGTTAGGTGGGTCTCTATTGCACTGCTTAGTAAATAAATGTCACGCACAGCCATGTTATTGAGTAACTCGGCTACCAATGTTTTATTCATATCTTCCAAAAGCGGCTGGCAGCTTATTTTGAAGTCAGCAATTGTAAAACTTCCAGCATCATCAATATCTGCTTCAAGCAATTTTTTTAATCTGTCAACAGGAGTTTGACCAGCCTTATTTTGTTTTGTTGGACTAGTTATATAATCCCGAAGAACTGTGTAGTATTTTCTTTGATCAGCCCAAATAAATGGATGCTCTTTGGGAATTTTTCTAAGCTTTGGTAAGATTACTTTTAAGATGTAAGTTTTAGCAAAGTCTGCTGGCAGGGTGCCGTCTGTAATAATTTCATCCGCCATTTCTTTGTACCCTTCTGAGATAGCTGAAAATTCCTGCTTAATTTCCTCTAAGATTGTTGCTTCCCGTTTTTGAGTCAGTTCATTTTGATTACCCTCGATTCCATTTATTGCTTTTTGTTTTTGTTCAAGCTGGCTTGCTGCTTCCGCAGCCTGGGCATCAAGTGAATCTTTTTGTGCTGAAAGTTCTTTTCTTTTTCTGCGGGTAAAAAATCTTCTGAGTCCGCGGATTTGGTCAACCTCCTGATGTTGTGCTGCAACTTCTTGGGCATTTTCTGTTAAGCGTTGGTATTCCCGCTCAATTGCAGATTTTTCCTGAGCTGTTTGAGCTTTTAACTGAAGAATACATTGCAAAGCAATACTGCTTCTTGCCAGGTATTCGGCTGCAGAGCCCGGGGGTATTTTTTGCAAATCTTCCAATAAGTCTTGCAGATTTTGAGGAGAGGTTTTAATTTCGCTATCAGGCTCCGGAGGCGTTACAGTCAGGTTATTTATTAAGGCAGGAGCATTTTCAACATACTGGCTGGTTCGGGCCCTTAAGGAGTTTAGTTTGGTAGCTAAAATAGCTGTTGGAGAGGCAGGAGTGGTTTGTAATTCAGGGCTTTTGGTTGGATCTTTAGGCGGTTCAGGCTCAACAGTTGTAGGCATGATTAGTATCAGTATATACCCCTTTAAAAGTTTTGCAAAATAGGGTAAAATGGAACCTCATTTTTCGGGAATCCTTCGACTCCCCTTCGGCTTCGCTCAGGGTCGCTCAGGATAAAAGTATGGCTATAGACAAGATAATAATCAAAGGTGCCCGTGAGCACAATCTAAAAAATATAGATTTGGAAATTCCTAAAAACAAACTGGTGGTTTTAACCGGCATTTCCGGCTCCGGCAAATCTTCTTTGGCTTTTGATACTTTATATGCAGAAGGCCAAAGGAGATACGTGGAATCCCTTTCTTCTTACGCCCGGCAGTTTTTAGGGGTAATGGATAAGCCTGATGTGGATCTTATCGAAGGGCTTTCCCCGGCCATTTCCATTGATCAAAAAGGTGTTTCGCACAATCCGCGTTCCACTGTTGGTACCACCACTGAAATTTATGATTATTTAAGACTCTTGTTTGCCCGCATCGGCCATCCGCATTGCCCTGTTTGCGGAGCAGAAGTCTCCAAAATGAGCGTGGAGCAGATAGCAGAAAAAGTGACAAGTGATAAGCAACAAGTTACAAGTAAAGGAAGGAGGATAATGGTTTTGGCGCCTGTTGTAAAAGACCGGAAAGGGGAATACAGTCAGCTTTTTGAAGACTTAAAGAAAAAAGGATTTTCAAAAGCCCGGATTGACGGTCATATAAGGGATTTATCCGAGGATTTAGTTTTAATTAAAACTAACAAACATACGATTGACTTGGTTGTAGACCGGCTGGTCTTAGAGTCAGAAGTCAAGAGTCAAAAGTCAAGTGAGGCAAATTCTAGACTCTCGACTCTAGCTACTAGACTCTTGCAGAGTATTGAGACAGCGCTAAAATTTGGCGAGGGATCTGTAATTATTTCTGAAGTTTTGGATGCGTCTTTGGAGTTTCCGCAAAACCCGAAAAAAATGAAAGATCACCTGTACTCTGAAAGATTTGCCTGCCCGGTAGACAATATATCTTTGCCGGAAATTGAACCAAGGCTGCTTTCTTTTAATTCTCCCCATGGTGCCTGTCCTAAATGTTCAGGTTTAGGCACACTTCTTGAGATAGACGAAACCACTATTTTAAACCCGATTCTTTCCATTGAAGAAGGCGGGATACTTCCCTGGTCAAAGCTGGCAACATCTGATACCTGGTTTACCAAGCTTGTAACTGCAGTGGGTAAAGAATACGGGTTCGACCTTAGTACAAGGCTTGGGAGTTTGACGCCTGAGGCTAAGCAAATCCTGCTTTTTGGTTCAGGCGACAAGGAATTTAAAGTGGAAGGAAGAAACAGACAGGGTAAATGGACGCACTTTTATTCTGAATTTTCCGGACTTGTCGCCTACCTTAAGCAAAGGTATGAAACTTCTGAATCAGACTTTGTCAAAGCGGAGATAGAAAAATATATGTATAAGGAAACTTGCCCCAAATGTAAGGGCGCAAGGCTGAAAGATGAGGCTTTATCAATCACAATAGACAGTTTAAATATTGCAGAAGTAACCGGACAGTCAATAGTGCAGACCCTTGAATGGATAAAATCAATTCAAATCAATGGTCGGGAAGCGCAAATTGCCACCCCTGTTGTGAAAGAGATTAAGGCCAGACTGCAATTTCTGATAGATGTCGGTCTGGATTATCTGACTTTGGACCGGGCTGCGCAAACTTTGGCAGGAGGAGAAAGCCAGCGGATCAGGCTTGCCTCACAAATTGGCTCAGGTTTATCAGGTGTTTTATATGTTTTGGATGAGCCATCAATAGGTTTACACCAGCGCGATAACGCGCGTCTTATACAAACACTTAAAAAATTACGGGATTTAGGCAATACGGTGGTGGTTAATGAACACGACGCTGAGACAATGGAAGCTGCGGACCTTTTGATAGAAATCGGTCCGGGAGCAGGCGAGCACGGCGGCAACATAGTGGCTATAGGTACGCCTGATCAGATCAAAAAAAACGCAGCATCTTTAACAGGCCAATATCTTTCCGGTAAAAAAAGAGTGACTGTTCTCAGTCACCCCAAAGATGCCCCAGAGCGACAGGCGAAGGATCTTATTAATGGTAAATTTCTTAAGATTAAGGGAGCCAGTGAGCATAACTTAAAAAATATCAATGCAGAATTTCCTTTGGGTAAATTTATTGCTGTCACAGGCGTTTCAGGATCGGGAAAGTCAACGCTAATTCATGACATTTTGTACCGGGCTCTGGCGCAAAAAATATACCGCTCCCGCGAAAAGGCAGGGGCTTATAAAGAAATGGAAGGCGTAGAAAATATCGACAAAGTGGTGCTTGTGGATCAATCTCCTATTGGCCGGACTCCCCGATCTAATCCTGCCACCTATACCGGCGCTTTTACATTCATAAGGGATCTTTTTGCCAATTCTCCCGAAGCAAAAATAAGGGGATATGGACCGGGCAGATTTTCTTTCAATGTTAAAGGAGGACGGTGCGAGGTTTGTGAAGGGGAAGGAACTTTAAAGATTGAAATGCAGTTTTTGCCTGATGTATATGTGACTTGTGAGGCCTGCAATGGTAAAAGATACAACAGGGAAGCGCTTGAAATTCATTTTAAAGAAAAAACAATTGCAGATGTTTTGGATATGACAGTTGAGGAGGCTTTAAAGTTTTTTGAAAATATTCCTTATATAAAAAATAAACTGCAGGTTCTAAATGATGTAGGTCTTGGTTATATCAGGCTGGGCCAGCCTGCGCCCACTTTATCCGGCGGAGAAGCTCAAAGGATCAAACTTTCATCTGAATTATCCAAACGGCCCACAGGACATACCATGTATATTTTGGATGAGCCCACCACGGGTTTACACTTTGCAGATATAGAAAGACTGCTGGCAATCCTTAGAAAACTTGTAAATTTTGGTAACACCGTGATAATCATTGAACATAATCTGGATGTTATCAGGAATACTGACTGGATTTTGGACTTGGGACCGGAAGGCGGCGATAAAGGCGGAAAAATAGTTGCTGAAGGCACGCCTGAAAATATCGCCAAGCTTAAAGCTTCCCACACCGGTCAGTATCTGGCAAAGATAACATGACAGCGGGAAGCCAAACTGCTAAAATTAAACAATGTTTAGAAAAACGCTGGTAGTTTTACCCCATTTTTTGAGATACGTGATACGTGATACGAAATATGTTATTTTTATACTGTTTTTACTTATCACTTGTCACTTATCACTTATCCCTCCTGTGTTTGCTGCAGAGGAATTTGCAACCTCCTATGATGTGTTATACGACATAGGTGAGGACGGCATTGCTACTATTACTGAAAAAGTTAATCTGCGTAATTTAACCTCTGAATATTATGCCAATCAATTTAAGCTGACTATCGGCGCCACTCAGATTTCCGATATTAAGGCTTCGGATGCAGGCGGCAGCTTGGAAATTGCAAGCGAGCAAAAAGAAAATCTGACTACAATCAGCGTTAAATTCAATCAGCAGGTGGCAGGTCTTGGGAAAAATTTACCCTGGACTATTTCATTTAAATCTAAAGATTTCGCTGAAAAAGTCGGCAAGATTTGGGAGGTTAGGGCGCCCCGGATTTCGCCCACTTCCAACCCGGAAAGTTATAACTTAACATTGTCTGTTCCCAAAATCTTTGGTGATCCTTCGCAAATTTCCCCAACCCCGAAAAGCCAGACAGTTTCAGGAAATAAACTATTTTTAACATTTGATATGGAGCAACTGAAGTCTTCCGGAGTATCCGCCACTTTCGGCCAGAACCAGCTTTTTGACTTTGATCTTACTTATCATTTGGAAAATAATAATCTGGTGCCTGTCCGCACTAATATTGCCCTGCCTCCTGACACTTCTTTTCAGGATGTTATTTATCAAAGGATAGAACCTAAACCGCTGAATGTCACTCTGGATAATGACGGTAACTATTTAGCCTGGTTCCGTTTGGAAAGAGGTCAAAAAATGGATGTTAAAGTTTTTGGATCTGCAAAGCTTTATTCAAGTTCCAAAGTTAAAAATCCCTTTTTAGAAGAAAGCTTAAGAAATAAATATACTTCTGCGGATAAATATTGGGAAAAAGATAATCCGCAAATTATCAGTAAAGTAAATGAGATTTTGGGTAAAAATCCTCCTCCGGATAACGGGGAAAAGGCGAAACTTATTTTCCGTTTTGTAGTAAACTTTTTGAAATATGATTCCTCGCGGCTTGAGGGCAACATAGAAAGATTCGGAGCAGTTACTGCGTTAAATAATCCGGATACTGCCGTATGCATGGAGTTTACAGACCTTTTTATAGCGCTTGCAAGAGCCGCCGGCATTCCTGCGCGTGAATTAAACGGATACGCCTACAGCGCCAATAATGCTTTGCGCCCGCTTTCTTTAACAAAAGATATCCTCCATTCCTGGCCGGAATATTGGAACGCAAGCCGCGGATGGGTGATGGTGGATCCAACCTGGGAAAATACCACGGGTGGAGCGGATTATTTCAGCAAGTTGGACCTTAATCATTTTGCCTTTGTGGTAAAAGGTTCGTCTTCATCCGAACCGATTCCTGCCGGGTCTTATAAATATACGGGTCAGGAAGATACGCGGGATGTTAAAGTTTCTCTGTCTGATACGGACTTTTTGGGGCATCCTCAGATTGATGTTGTTTTAGAGTCCCTCAATCCGGTTATTTCCGGTTTTCCCGGCAAGCTGGTTATTAAGGTTACAAATACCGGCAATTCTTTTTTTCCTTCCGATTCCCTGACAATAAACTCGAACAAACTGACAATCCAAAACTCCAAAACCCAAAAGTTGGGTATAATTCCCCCTTTTGGAAGTTCGGTATTTGAATTTAATGTCAGGACAAAATCCTTATTTGATTCTTTTACAGATCAAATGACAATTGCCATAGGCAATCAAAAATTTACACAGGAAGTGAAGGTAGCTCCTTTTATTTTATTTCAAACAGTTCCGCTGATTATTTCTGCAGTTGCCGCTTTTATGGTTTTGGTGTATGCGGTGATTTTAGGTGTCTTCATTTACCGGAAGCGGATTCTTAAAGCAAAGCTTCAAGCCGGTAAATCATGATCCCCTCATTTGTAGAAAAAACCCGGGTTCCAAAAAAACCCGGCGTCTATATTTTTAAGGATAAAACAGGCAGGGTTTTATATGTCGGAAAAGCAATAAACCTGTACAACCGCGTATCCTCATATTTTTCCCACGTTAAATCAGGCAAAATATCCTCACTTGTGGATCAAATCAGTGCCGCAGAAACTATAACTTGCGAATCCGAACTTGAGGCTTTGATTTTAGAAGCCAATTTCATTAAAAAATATTTACCTCCTTTTAATGTCAGACTGGTGGATGATAAGGATTACTTATATATAGTCATAACTAAAGAAGATTTTCCCAAAGTTATTACAGCCAGAAAAAAGGAACTTGAAGGTGCGGAAAAATACTGGGGGCCTTTCCCTTCTGCCCGGACAGTTAGGGATACATTAAAATCTTTACGCAGAATCTTTCCCTGGTGTAGTCAAAAAAAGCTCTTTGCTGTTAGCCGTTCGCTATTGGCAGCTAATAGCCAAAAGCTAATAGCCAATAGCTATAAACCTTGTTTTTACTATCACTTAGGTTTGTGTCCGCCGGGTGCATGTATGGGGTTAATTTCCGAAAAAGACTATAACAGGATTATTAGCAGATTTTCTAAATTTATGGACGGCAAAAAAGAACAGCTGTTGTCTGATCTTACAAAAGAAATGATGCAGGCCTCAGGTAAGCAAAAGTTTGAAGATGCAGCGAGGATCAAAAAGACTATTAACGGGATTTTGTATATGACCCAGCCCCAAAGGACCAACCTTTATTTGGAAAACCGGAATTTTTTGGAAGAAGAAAGGGAGCTTGCTTTAAAAACTCTGCAAAAGGATTTAAATTTAAAAACTTTGCCGCAAAGGATAGAAGGATATGATATTTCCAATATCTCAGGCAAAGAGGCCACAGGTTCTTTGGTTGTTTTAACAAACGGGGAGATTGATAAATCCCAATACAGAAAATTTAAGATTCATATTACCGGCAGACCTAATGATGTAGGTATGCATAAAGAGATGCTGATAAGACGCTTAAACCATCCCGAGTGGCCTATGCCCGATTTAATTATTGTTGACGGCGGCAGGAGTCAGGCAAAAGCTATGCAAAGCATACTACATACTACCAGCTACATAATACCAATTTTTGGCCTTGCAAAAAGGATGGAGTGGTTATACCCGCCTGAGGGAGAGATAATAAAACTTCCAAAAAGAAGCCTTTCCTTGAAGCTCCTGCAAAAATTACGGGATGAATCACACAGATTTGCCTTGAGCTATCACAGAAAACTTCGTGATAAGATAATGATAGGATGAAAACTGTCCTCCGCTATTTTTTAATAAACCTTGTCTCTCTTTTTGCCACCACTAAAATTATTCCGGGTTTAGCATACAGTGGAGGAGTAAAAAGTCTCTTTTTGGGGGCGGTGGCATTTATGCTGATAAATTTAATTCTGGTTCCGCTCATCAAAATCCTCTTTCTGCCGCTTAATCTTTTAACCCTGGGAATTTTTGCCTGGCTTACTAATGTGATAGCGCTTTATGCTTTAACAACCATTGTGTCTGATTTTCAACTTCTGCCATTTTCTTTTAGTGGAGCAAACCTGAGCGGAATAGTGATTCCGCCGCAGGAGCTCTCACCCTTTTTAGTGGCAATTGTTGCTTCATTTTTGATCGGCATGATAACTCATTTTTTACAGTGGTTAAGCCACTGAAAACCCCATAGCAATTTGACTTTTATACTTTACTATCATATGATATTAGGAATGGTTAAATTTTTCATTGGCGGATTTTTTGTCCTTTTTTCTTCAGTACTCCTTAGTACTCCTGTTTTAGCCGGAGGACAACTGGTTAATCTTGTAGCAGATAGCAATGGTTATGTTAGTGAAGATAACTACGGCCGGATCATGAGAGTCTTCCTTAATTCCGGGCCCGGCGGGTTTCCCTGTAAAGGTGCAGAAATTACTTTTAAATTCGTAGATCCTAAAGATGGGGATTATATCAACACCGGTTCAGGTGGTCCAACTTTTGTGATGCAGGATGATCCTCAGCCATTCTATAGAAATGGAGTCAGGATAGGTAGTATTTGTGGTACTTATGCGAAAATGTCCTCAAAAATTTTTGGAGAGAGAATGGTTACTGTTGCTGTTAAAAATGGTGATCGGGTTTGGCCTGCCTCTGATGCACCGGTAATTAAGGTGCATTTTGACGGAAAATATCATGGTGATAATGCTTATGATAATCAAAACTACAGGAGTTCTTTTGAAAACTATGGTTGGTATGGGGATCTTTCAGTGCTATCTTCTCCCAGCACTACATCTATGCCGGCAGCATCAGTCACTCCTGTCAGATCCGCCTTTCCTGTTGCAACTGTAGTTCCTGTTCCCGTACAGCCAATAATTTCAAAGCCGCCTGTCATCAAAGGTATAGAGCCGATAAAAGTAGTAGTTGATACTAGTGCTTCTGCAGCCTTGCAGCAGAAAATAGAGGATTTAGAAAGAAAACTTGAACAATCTCAACAAAAGCAGTCACTTTTAGAAAGCAGGATTAACCAGCTTGTTTCCTGGATTAAATCAATTTTCCCCTTCTTTAAGTAATATTCCTGTTGTATAATAGATTGATGCAGGCAGTAGTTTCTTTAATTCAAATAATATTGGCAATTCTTTTAATTATTGTGATCATTATCCAGCAAAAAGGCTCCGGGTTGGGCGCTTCCTTCGGAGGAGATATGTCTTTTTACCGGACTAAAAGAGGAGCAGAGAAACTTCTTTTTTACGCCACCATAGGCATTGCCGGCGGTTTTATCCTCTCCTCGCTTATAGGATTAATGCTTTGACTTATTTTATGAACTTAAGGTCTCTGAGGCTATTTTTTTTGATCCTTATTGAGTATTTAAAAAGAAATATATACTGGGTGCTTGGTTTTTTTGCAGTGGTTTGCATTTTTTCTTTTCTGCAATTTAAATTCAATCTGATTCATGCGCCGAATGTAATAAAAATAGGGATAATAGGCACATATCAGCAGCATGATTTGCCTCAGGAACTGACAAGGCTTATTTCCGAAGGCCTTACAACAGCGTCTGAGGAGGGTAAAATTATGCCTGTTTTAGTTAGCGGATGGGAAGTGAATAACGATGCAACTCAATATAAGTTTAAGCTCAAAGATAATCTTAAATGGTCTGATAATACGCAAATTTCTTCCTCAGATTTAGATTTTGCCATCCCAAATACCGTTGTGTCGTTCCCTGAAAAAGGGATAATTCAGTTTAATTTGAAAGAATCATACTCTCCCTTTCCTTCGCTTTTAGTAAAGCCCGTATTTAAAAAAGGTACGCTTTTGGGCACCGGACCATACAAAGTTCAGAAAGTTGAAAAAAGCAGGATTTTTATCACAAAAATTACCCTTTCTCCAATTGACCCAAAATTACCGGGTATAATCATCCGTTTTTACCCCAGTGAAAAAGTTGCTGTTACGGGTTTTAATTTAGGAGAGGTGCAGGCGATTTTTGGTCTCAGCAGTCCGACAGCCTTTGCCGGCAATTCTCAGGTGGCCTTAAAGCAAAAGCCTGATTATTCAAAGATTGTGACTATCCTGTTTCAGGCCGAAGATCCTTTGTTGCAGAACCGATCCCTTCGTCAGGCGCTTGCTTATCAACTTCCTCAAATACCGAATGAGGAAATTGCCAATAATCCCTATCCCCCAAAATTATGGGCTTATAATAGCAGTTCTAAAAAATATTTCTCAAATCCGGGGGAAGCGCAGGATGCTTTGAAGCGGGCAAAGTCAAATATTTCGCAGGAAAAGCTAAAGTCAGAAATAATTTTAACTACAACTCCTAACTTAAGCGAAGTGGGTAAAATTGCGGTTGATGCCTGGAAAGGACTGGGTTTTGACGCAAAGCTTCGGGTGGAATCCGGCATTGCACAAAATTTTCAAGCCCTGCTTATCACCCAAAGTATTCCTGTGGATCCTGACCAGTACTTTTTATGGCATGCAACACAAACAAAAACCAATTTAACAAAGTATAATTCCAAAAGGGCGGATAAAGACCTGGAAGACGGAAGGAAAATAATCTCCGAAGATGAAAGGCGCGAGGCTTACTTTGACTTTCAAAAAACCCTGCTGGAAGATACCCCGGCCGTATTTTTATACTTTCCCAAATACAACATTGCCTACCTTAAAAAAACAGAACCGCTTTTAAGCTTGGTTTTGGGCGTCCGTAATTAGATTTTAAGCGTGAGCTTTGTGAGTTTGGCCGTTGCCGTTTGTTTTTAAAAGGGGGCTTTTGCGTAAAATATCAACTTCGTGTTGCAGGCTGCGCATTTGATGGGCCATATAAATTATTGCATTGTGGGCTTTACCCTCATCTTCGCCAATTTTTTTCATGTATTCTTCTGTTTCCCTTAAACTCTGGGTGTTTTTAGTAACGGCAGATTGAACGGAAAGAGCTATGTAAATCACCTCCAAAGAGGTGGCGGCTGCCAAAATAAGCAAAATGGCCTCGGTGGCGAGGCCAAATACCCTAAGGGTAAAAACTCCCCCAAAAAAAAGGGTGTTGGTAATCAGGAAAAAGAAGAATTTTTCAGATGGAGTAAGCTTTCTGACTGTCATATATTTCCTCCTCTAATACAACAAAAAAATCTCCTAACCTGCTCTTTTTAGGTATCTTAGAGATTTCAAATTTCATTGTCTACCCAACTGACCTTTATGTCAACCCCCCAAAATCAGGTTCAGAAAAGGCTTAGAACCAACCCTTTTTACGGAAATAAAGGTACATCAAAAGTGCAGGAATTGTTGCCAAAATCATAATAATTATTAGAGTGGTGTATGTTCCAAAAAAAGTCCATGAACCCCCTTCGATTCCGCCTGGAAGCAGGATATTCATACCGTAAAATGTTCCGACAATTGTAGCAGGGATTGAAAGGGTAAAAATTATTGTCAGTACGGACAAAATTGTGTTGGTTTTTTCGGTATTGATTGTAAAATCCGCATCTTTGTAAATATCAACTGTTTCCCTTGCTTCTTCCAAAGTTTCCCATGTCCTGTCCACTCTGTGGGTTATATCGGTATAGTAAACAGACAGATTGCTCTTTGAAAATTTTGTAACTCTTGCCGACATATCTGCAAGCAAAGCCCTCAGTGGACCAATAACTCTTCTCAGGCTGATTATTTTTCTTCGTAGTTGCCCAACCTGATAAACTCCTGAGACTTTATCATCAAACACGATGTCTTCCACCAGATCTACCTCGGTAAGTATTGAACGCAGGAGCGGGGACAATCCTTCAGTTAACTGTTCAATGATTGTATACAAAAGATGAGAAGAAGAGTTTCCGATATAGGCTTTGCGGCGGTCTTCATTGTCTTTGCAGTCTTCAAAAATCTTAGAAATTACGCTGTTTTCGTTTTCATGTATAGTAACAAGATAGTTGTGCCCCAGAAAGAAACAAAGTTGATTCATGCTTATGCTTTGATCAGAAATGTTGAGCGAAGGGAAGCGCAGGAGTATAAATATATACCTGTCTTCATCATTTTGTTCAATCTTGGGAAATTGGCTTTTAGATACGCAGTCCTCAAGGTGCAGGGGATGGAAAGGGTATTTTTGAGCAAGCTCGCTGATTTCTTTGCGGGTGGGATTTTTAACATCCACCCATGTTATTTTGCCATGATTCACCGCCTGTATTTTTTCCTCTTTAGGCGCTGCATCTTCGTTTTTTTCACTGCTTTCTTTGACATTCAGAAAGCTTAAATAATATTTAAATGCGCCGGCAATCCTTTTATGGGGTTTGCCGAGCAGGATTTGGATTTCTTTTAAAGTATCTTTTAGGTTCCTAGGCATAGCTTTCTCCTTTTAAAAAAGCGTAGGAAGAAAGGTTTCGTGTGTTCTTCTACGCTCCAGCAAGTTAAGTTTAGTCCTTATGATAAAAAGTTGTCAATACGGTAAAGATCAGGGGGACGGAGGGGTTTTTCTGGTGTAAGTAGCATATATGCAGGCAGCGTCTAAAAGTTTTTCCTGCATGGTGTCAAAAACTTCTTTATAGGAGGCATTTTCCGGCAAAGGCAGTTTGTCATTTAAAGCAAAAAGCTTAAAAAAGTAGCGATGGGTGCCGGAAGGCGGACACGGTCCCTTATATGTTGTTTTCAGGGTCTTCTACAATTAAAACCAGACTTTTTGTATTTGCCGGTACCCCGGAAAATTCCAAAGGAGGACTGATATTTTCTCCTTCACAGGTGTATTTTTGAGGAATTTCTTTTTCCGGGGCAAAAGCAGGACTTTGAATTTTCATACCAGATGCCTAAAATATAAACTTCCCCGGTTAATTTTAAACTACGATTAAGCAAGAATTAGGTAAGAGAGTTTACTTGCAAAATTATTACAAAATTCCTACCATGTCTTTAAAAACTCCTGCTAATGTAGTATACTTCGCCTCCTAAAAAACAATTATGGCTATTCCAGAAATTATGGTTAATCAGAGAGAGAAAGAAGTGCAAAGAGCCCTTGGACAATCAGGTATTCAAGAAGATGTTCAACCAGATGTTAAAGAGAGACATGATATGCCTTTTATTCATTTTGTTAAATCCCGGGGTGGTATTACATTAGCCAAAATTGTTACAGAAGAATTTAGATCCGGGGACGAAAAAGTAGTATGCGAGAATGCGGACTTTATTATCAGGCCTTTGTTAGCGTGTAGAGGCCGTATAAGGGAGGATTGTGAAATCATTTGGCATAATAAAGAAAGCGGAGAACATTATAGAGTTGGCATGATTAATTCATCGGGTTGGAAGGATCGTTCCTGGCGTCATACCACCTTCCATAGCTTAGTAGCAAGAAGAGTACGAAGAGTGAATGAACGTCTTGGTGTTATCCCAAGTGGCAATATTCTTCGTTCAGTTATTTTGCCTGCACGGAACCCCTAAAAAAAGTTTTTACATATCAAACTCTTACCTAATTTTAATCCTATTTTGATGCATGATTGCCATAATTAAAAGATGGATAAAGACAGTTTAATGCGCATTGGTGATAAAGTTCTTTCAAAAATTCCTTTGCTTAAAAAAAAAGCCAAAATTGTAGCTAAAAAAGAAGTTGCCAAAGAAACTTTACTGGTTAAATTTAAAGTGGCTGAGGGAGAGGTAAATTTTAATCCCGGCCAATTTGTTTTTGTAGAGCTTCCAAAACTTCTTTACCCTGATGAAAACGGAAACCGGCATCACTTTACTATCTTAAATTCCCCCAATGAAAAGGGAATTATTTCTATAACCACAAGAATCAGGGATACAGGTTTTAAGAGAACTCTAAGAGAGCTGCCAGAAGGCACGGAAGTTGAGGTCGGCCCTATTGCAGGATTTTTTACTTTGCCTAATGATGTTTCCAGGCCTTTGGTTTTTATAGCTTTGGGGATTGGAATCACACCATACATAAGTATGCTCCGCTATATTGAGGAAGAGGGTTTGAAGCATAAGGTGACTCTTATTTATTCTGATTCTGATGAGGAATCTTTGTCATATTTGGATGAGCTGAAGAAAATGGAAAAGAAAAATAAAAATTTTAAATTGGTTGTGACTATAACGGGCAAGAAAAAAAGTGGCCATGAAAACAGACATGTGAATGCAGACTTTATAAAAGATTATATTGATAACCCTAATAAATGTACTTTTTTTGTTTCAGGTCCGCCGAATGCAGTAGAATCTGTCAGTAAATCCTTAAAGGACGCAGGCATTGAAAATGTAAATACCGAAAACTTCAGCGGATATTAATGTTGCCCGGTTAAGAGGATTCAGTTGGACTAGGGTTTGGAATATAGCCCCAGTACTGTTCAAATGCCTTCCTTGGATTTGCCTCCACATTATCAGTGGCAAACTGATTTTTCTTGGTTTTGGGATCTTTTAATAAGTTAAAAAGATCTTTTCTTGTTCCAACAAAAGTATGCGGATGTCCATCTACCAACTTTCCGATGGTCAGGTCAACTACCACTGCATTAGTATCTTTATAAACAACCACAAAAGGATGCTCTTTGCTGATAGGAGATGCGCTTGTATGAATTTGGGCATTGACCCCCATAGCCTTAAGGTTCCGGTAAATTTCCCAGCTAAAAGTTCCGCTATGATTAAAGAGATAGTGTCTGACTTCCGGATTAACCTTGTCAGGATCTATTGATAAACCTTTATTGGTTGGTGTGACCTTAAATTTGGCAACCACTCTATTTTTTTCATCTTGTCCAAATCGGGTTTGCAAAGCCTTTTCTACGACCCTTTCCACAGATTTAACATTCAACTTGGTTCTTGCGCCCCTGGAAAAATCTTCTCTTCCCTCAATCATCCAGTCAAGGGCATCTGTAGTCAAAGGAGAGCCGGGAAAGTCATTAAGCAGGATTTCTTCAATACCCAGCTCAAATTTTCTGGCTACCAGCGTAGGATCCTCACTATGGCAATGGATGTTTTGGACATAAATTGCAAAACCTTTTATCAATAGGCCGGAGGCGACTTTTCCCGGATGATCTTTATTTTCTGCCGGAAATTTCAACTCACCGCTGATCAGCTGCCTTCTAATTGCCCCAAAGGTTTCAGGGCACCTGTGGTCTGACATCACAGCAGGAGCTATTTTAATTTCCGTTAAGTTGGGCAATAGCTCGCCGGCTATTAATTCTTTGAAAGCGACGACGTTTGCATAGTAGTTTTGATCAGGGTTTCCCCCAGATGCTAAGATGGCATTTAATCTATTCAGAGCCAGATTAAAATGCTGATACCTTACAGCAAACTCGGAAATATCATCTTTTATCATTGCTATATGTGGGGCCACAGGTTCAATGCCGTCAAAATGTCTTTCGGCTTTTGCGAGTAACCAGCTGCCATTGTCTACTTCTGCTTTCATCGATTAGGAAGTATACCAAGAAAGTTCCAAAAGTCAAAAATTTACTGGTGGCTGGGGATAAAAACTTCATTGACAATTTTTTGCAGGTTAGAGTTTGTAGCCAGACGGTCTGAATGTGCCAGTACTCGCCTTTTTGCGGCATCAGATTGGTATGGTTTTATCCCATCTCTGATATATCCGGCCTCTTTGGCAATTTCTTCCGGTAAAGGGTCATAATAGGGATTTTCCGGGTGACACTGTCTTACCGCAAGAATGCAGCAGCCAATAAAAACAGATGTTTTTTCTATTTCCGTAATACCCCTCTGGGATTCAATTTGCGAGATTATTTTTTGCATCGGCTCCGGATACCCCACTACAGGCACGGGTAATAATTGAAGAAAAAGATAAGGTTTTGTATTTTTTGGATGTTTTGGGGGATTTTTGTAGGGTATTCTCTGCTTGTGTTCAGGAGAAGTATTCTCCGCTTCCGGCAATTCCCGTGATGCCAGATAGGCGTCGAATGATCTACGTGCAGTACAAATTGTAGTTCCCGCCAAATCACCATGCAGGGTATTAGTAATCGCAGGTATTTCCGGATCAGCAGGCTTAATAGGGTCTTCAATTGCAGAAGGCCTATTTGAAGGACCAGAAGGAGTTGTAAACTTGAGCTCAGCGCGAACGCGCTTAAAAAATTCGGTATCGTCAGACAAATCAAATTCAGGCTTTGGTCCGGGCATAACAAGGCGATTATACCTTAAAAGTAGCCATTTGTGCGGGAAGTTGTTAGAATAGGATTTGTAATGGGCCGGTAGCTCAATGGTAGAGCAATGGACTCTTAATCCATCGGTTCTGGGTTCAAATCCCAGCCGGCTCACAGACAAAGGACTCTTGCAAAGATCACACATAATTCTTCTTTAAATCTTAAACTTTTGTGACAAGATTATCTAAATGAATAAACCAATTTTCCTCATAGGACTTCTAATCCTTTTACTTTCCGGTGCAGCTTTGTATTTCCTTTCTGTAAAATCTGATACAACACAGGATAGAATAACTAATCCAAGTCCAACTGCCGAAAAGCAAAAACCCCTGACAAATGAGATGAGCTTTTTTGTAACCAGTGTTAGCCCCGGCAAAGGCGCGGATTTGGGAGGTCTTACAGGTGCAGATAGTTATTGCCAAAAGCTGGCTGAAGATGCCGGTGCAGGAAATAAAACCTGGCGGGCATATCTTAGTACTACTGCTACTGACAATATGTCTGCTGTTAATGCCCGGGACCGGATCGGAAACGGGCCCTGGAAAAATTTCAAAGGAGAAATAATAGCAAATAATTTAGAAGATCTTCACAGCGATGCCAATAATATAAATAAACAAACTGCCTTAACTGAAAAAGGCGAGGTGGTAAACGGCAGGGGAGACACACCTAACAAGCATGATATGCTCACAGGTTCTACGCCGGAGGGCATGGCGTTTACCAAAAGCGAAGACACAACCTGTAAAAATTGGACCTCAAGTACGGAAGGATCAGCCATGCTGGGCCATCATGACAGATTAGGCACCAGCGATACTGAAGCTGCAAAATCCTGGAATTCCTCCCACCCTTCGCGGGGCTGCAGCAATGAAAACCTGGTCTCAACCGGCGGAGCCGGCCTGTTTTATTGCTTTGCTATTGAAAAATAAACCCTTAGAGTATACTGGATTTAATGCTGTATTTTCTCCTTTTTATAACAGAACTTATTTTGCTGTTTGTGTTATCAGGAAAATTAATCAATTCCTTAACTTCCATATTTTTCAGGATAACGCGCAGCCACCGGGCAGCAATTCACATTATGGCCATAATTTTTTTGCCCGGAACTATTTTTCATGAACTGGCCCATCTTTTATTTGCCGGGGTTATGCTGGTGCCTGTTGGAGAGCTGGATGTGGTGCCGCAAATAGAAGGACAATCAGTTAAGCTGGGAAGCGTACAAATTGCTAAAACAGACCCTTTAAGAAGGACAATTATAGGCGTTGCGCCGGTTATTTTCGGCCTGCTATTAATCTTTACTGCCCTGTATTTTATTCAGTCTTCGGGTGAATTTATCTGGTGGCAGGCTGCTTTGGTTTTATATTTAGTCTTTGCCATTTGCAATACCATGTTTTCCTCAAAAAAAGACGTAGAAGGAGTAATCGGATTTTTAGTCGCAATATTTCTGGTATGTATACTCTTAATTGCTTTTTTGTATTTCATAAATCCTTTGAGCCTGCAAAAAGTCTGGGTCTGGCTAAGCAATTTAAACTTAAACTTTGCAGAAAACTTTTTTAAATCAGCTGATCTTTACCTGTTAGTCCCCCTTGCTTTGGATGCGCTGATAGTTTTTACAGGCAGGTCTTTCAAAAGATTGTTCAAAAGTTAATACGACTGGTATACTCAAGCTCAAAATGATATAATACATATTACCTGCATAATGCACCCCGCACAGGCGGGGTTTTTTAGTTGGATTATGTTCAAAATAAATTACTATGACAAACATAAGAAACGTTGCTATTATTGCTCATGTTGATCACGGCAAAACTACTTTAGTAGATGCCCTGCTTCGTCAATCAAAAACAAAGCTAGGAAAAGAATTCTCCGACTCCTCTGAGCTTATTATGGACAGCAATGATTTGGAAAAAGAGCGGGGGATTACCATTTTTTCTAAAAACGCCTCTGTAAACTGGAAAGATACCAAAATTAATATCATAGATACTCCGGGTCATGCTGATTTTGGCGGGGAAGTTGAGCGGGTTTTAAAAATGGCTGACGGAGTCTTGCTTTTAATAGATGCCAAAGAAGGCCCGATGCCCCAAACCCGTTTTGTTTTAAAAAAAGCTTTGGAGATGGGTCACAAAATTGTAGTTGTGATCAATAAAATAGACAAGCCCGATGCAAGAATAAATTATGTTATCAATAAAACTTTTGATCTGTTTTTAGAGCTGGGAGCAGATGAAGAAACTGCATATTTTCCGACTATTTATTCTTCCGGAAAGCACGGCAAAGCCGGGCTGGAAACAGATTTATCCAAAATGGATGATATTACACCTGTTTTTGATGCTATCCTGGAGCATATTCCGGCTCCTGCGGATGATATCACAAGACCTTTGCAGATATTAATTACCAATACCATCTATGATAATTTTAAGGGCAGGATTGCAACAGGCAGAGTTTACAGCGGCACTGTTAAAGCAGGTCAGGAAATTGCCCACATAAACAGGGAGGGTGTTGTAAAAAAATTCAGGTTAACTTCTTTGATGGGATTTGAAGGCTTAGAAAGGGTCAATATAAATGAAGCTCATGCAGGCGATATTATTGCCCTGTCCGGTATTCCAGATATTACCATTGGTGAAACAATTGCTGATCCGATAAACTCAATTGCCTTGCCGGTTTTGGAAATTGAGGAGTCAACTGTCAGGATGAATTTTGGGGTGAATACTTCCCCTTTTGCAGGCAGAGAGGGTGAATTTAAAACTGCCCGTCAAATCCGGGAAAGGCTTTACAAAGCAGCAGAAGCAGATGTAGCTTTAAATGTGGAAGACGGACCCTTAGGCGATCAAGTAGTCAGCGGCAGAGGAGAACTGCATCTTGCGATTTTAATAGAGAGATTAAGAAGGGAAGGGTATGAGTTCCAGGTCGGGAAACCGCAGGTTATTGAAAAAATGCAAGGCGGGAAGCTGGTGACCCCTTTTGAGAAAGTGGCAATAGAAGTGCCGGAGGAGATGTCCGGCACAGTCATGCAAAAAATGGGCCTGCGTCACGCAGAACTCCTGGACATGAACACGGAAAACGGAGTGACTTTCCTCTTATTCATCATTGCCACCAAGGAATTTTTCGGATACAGGTCTCAATTTATGACAGACACAAAAGGCCTGGGGATTTTAAGCAGTTCTTTTTTAGAATATAGGGAGGATCTTGGAAGTAAATTTGAAAGAGGTCAGGGGTCTTTGGTGGTGCATGAGACAGGAAACACCAAACTATATGCTTTAACAGGAGCACAGGATCGGGGAACCTTGTTTGTCGGCCCTGGGCTGGAAGTCTATAAAGGCCAGGTGATTGGAGTTTCTTCAAGAACAGGGGATATTGCCATAAACGTCTGCAAAGAAAAACAGCAGACAAATCACCGCTCCTCCGGTGAAGGGACATCCGAGCATTTTAATACCCCAAAATTGATGAGTTTGGAAAACGCCATAGAATACATTGATGACACTGAGCTGGTAGAAGTCACCCCCAAAAATATCAGGATCAGAAAAATTGATTTAGGTAAATAGTACTAAATTATCTTACTCGAGTCGGGCGTTTACAGGAAGCTTGGCGTACTACGTCAGGTTTGTCAGTCAGTCCTGCGCCGTTACCTATTCTGGCAGTACACTTATAAGGCAATATGTTGCTAGGGTATAATCTTCTTCTTGCTTTTTGGTTAACAACAGCCAAGCTTGGCTTGTCATCCGGATTCCACTGATTAAGGGGGTACCGACATAGTCCCTGTTGAAAATATCCACAGCCTTCTACTTTACTTTTCATGGCTATAAAAATAGCACAAGTTATAAGATATCGTGAATAAGTAATAATTCAGGCTAATCTTTTTCCTGGTGCTTTTCATCCTGATCCTCATATTAGTTTTAGAATTTCATTTAATTCCTAAATCCTATAGTAGCTTGCATGACGCTCTAAAGTTTAGTATAATATGCAGTCTATGGTTGAACCAGGAGGCTGGAGAAGAGGAAATTTTAATAATTTAATAAGGGAAACAATCTTTCCATCTGGTATGAGAAGGGAAGAAAGAGTAAATCCGTGGTTAAGATCAAAAAGAATTTATGATACATATCCTGATTCATTTAGGGAGAAATATGAATGGGAATTACTTCCGAAAGAAGATCCTCTAAGAGGTGCACAGCAATCAGCAATGAGGATTGGACATAGAGGTGCCTCCCTGCGTTTCGCAAATAGAGAAAATCAGTGTGTAATTGCAGTTGATTGTTTGGATCAATCCCATTTGAATATAAAGATAGTGGATGATATTAAAAAAGAAGGTCCTAATGGTGTGTATGGACTAGATTATGAATCTTTAGTTGTAGCTAGGTATAAATCCCAGAAATTTAATTGAGCTGGTTTTAAAAGCGGAGGTGCATGAACCAGCTTTTGCAACAGAAAATCATGCAGATAATCCTCCAATTCCCGATTGGCGCGATAATCTCTTCGTGTTCCTGGGTTATTTAAGAAGTAAAGATGAAGATTTCTTAGCGGGAAGCGGAGAAGCTAACAGTGATAAGTATCAAAAGGTTGTTGATGATATGTTTTCTGGTATTAATAATCCGAAACTAAATAGTGCGAACGAGACGGCTCATCTATTGATTGAAAGACTACTTAAACACATTCCTCCCGATGATCAGGATGAAGCGGGTAAATTCTTTAGCAGCCTTGCTTTGAAAAAACTTTTTGCTGCAAATTTATTAATGAAAATTAAAAATTGCGAAGTAGATTCCCTTAGTGAATTACCTGATTTTGATATTGATGATTTTCTTAGTTCTCAATTAGCGTTTGAAATAGAATATATTGCGGATACAGATACTTTACCACAGCAATTGCTTGTTCTTGATAAATTTACCGATAAAGGCTTTAACTGGCGAGAAATGGAATCTGAAGATTTAGATGAGGGAGTGGAAAGAGGCTCTGGGTGTATAGAATATAGGGAGAGTATTTCTATACAAGGAGATTTATTCACTGTAAAAAGGATCCGCGATATGATAGTAGTTGATTGTTTAGTGAGAAAAGGAAGAAAACGTTGGCAGGCTATTTTGCCTTTATATTTAGACTCCGAAAAAATTGATGTAATTGCAAATGATTTAGATAGGGACTTTAGGGAGGCAGAATTTCTTTTGGGAACGGTTTTTCGCCGACCAATTGATTGAATATTGAGTATAAGTTAATTAGCTATGCAGGCGCGCCCGGAGGGAATCGAACCCCCAACCGCTTCGTCCGAAGCGAAGTGCTCTATCCGTTAAGCTACGGGCGCAAATCGGTCAAGTCTTTTTATCGCCTAAGGGGAGATAAGATAAGCATTTGACTGACGTAAGTTAATTCTAACAAATAGGGGATCTAAAGTATAATTCCCATTTGACAAATACCTAACGATCGTCAACAATTTGATTAATGATAAGAAAAAGATCAAAGTTGGTTAATGCCGCGCTTTTTGCCTTGGAAAAGTCTGTTTGGGTCGGAGCTACTTTATGCGATTTTGCCTATTATACTCACCAATATGTTTATGGTGAACCTGGCGGAGCTGATAAATATGAATTTTATCAGGTTATCAGCAGATTAAGGAAAGAGGGCTTTATTGAAAAAATTAAGGATATAGATCAGGAAAAGATTATCTAAAAATAAAGAATTGCCTAAAAAAGAAGAAATGGGATGGTAAATGGAGGCTTGTTGTTTTTGATATTCCGGAAAGCAAAAGAAGATTAAGAAATACCTTAAGGCAAAAATTGAAGGAGTGGGGTTTTAAATATTGGCAAAAAAGTTTATGGGCAAGCAAAAACGATATTGCAGATCCTCTTAGGGAATTTATAAATAAATTGAGGCTTTCAGATTTTGTACTGGTAGTAGTCTCAAACGACCTTGGTATTTGGCAAAGTAATCAAAAAACTGACGATCGTTCATAATTTGATGAATTTTAATTTAGAATTAAATTATTTTAAGAAATAGAAATTAATCTACCAAAGAAAGTAACTTAAGCGCCCCGCAAAAGCCTGCATCATGGCCTAATGTACCTAAAACTACTTCTGGTATCTGAGGAAATATTTTTAGTTCTTCAGTAAGGTGGGCTTTAACTCTGTCTAAAGGCAGGCTTTGTGATACAGATCCTCCCAAAACTAAAATATCAGGGGACCAATGCACAATTGTATTATTTATCCCGATAGCTGCATATTTTGCTATTTCATCCCAGGCAGCAGGATCTTTTAAATCTTCTGCTTTTTGTCCGTAAATCCTTTCAATATTTTCCCCTCCGATATAGCTTTCCAGATGACCTTTGCCGCCGCAGTTGCAGGGTTTTCCGGAAGGTACAATAATTTGGTGGCCTGTTTCAAATCCTAAAGCATTTTCATCTATTTTGCCATCTTCTATTTTAGCTCCATTAACCCCTGTCCCAATATTTATAAAAGCGACAATTTTATTGCCTGCTCCTGCTCCGAAAACAGCTTCCCCTAATCCTCCTAAAGCAGTATCGTTTTCCAGCAGAACCCTGCACTCAAAGACGCTTTCCAGTTGAGTTTTAAAAGGTTTTTGAATCCATCCGGGAATGTGGGGAGATGCAACAAGCATAGATTTCGTTTTATCCAATGGCCCTGCAACAGATCCTGCTACGGCTGTTATTTTCTCTCCGCTGGACAGCTCTACTACAACTTGTTTTAAAGCCTCAATACCATTTTCAAACTCTTTTGGAGTTGGAACAATTTTGGATGATTTGATTGTTCTTCCGTCAGAGGATATTGCTATCCTCATATTTGTTCCGCCGATATCAAAAACTAAAAACATAGGGTATAGCGTATAGGGTACAGCGTATAGTTATAAAAATCAATCTCACTTATTTCTTACTTTTTCCTCATGTATTCCATAACTTATAGACTTAGAATCAAATGTATCTTAAGGAAAAAGGAGGTGATAAAAGAAATGGTTACAAAAACATTAATTGGCATGGGTACATTAATAATTGCTTTTGCAATAACCTTGGGGTTGGCATTGGCACAGTCACCAAGCCCAACAGCAACAGCCAGCCCGGCTGCCAGCCCGCAAGCACCTGCCGGAGCGCCGGCTACAGGCATGGGTTATTAATGAGTGTTGTGATAACATAGCGAAGTGAAAAAGAAGTTATCAATTGTTTGGATTGTTATTATTTTTGCTGTATTAGGAATGGTTGGAGGTACAGTTTTTGTAAACCGGAATCTTCAGGTATTACAGCAAACTGTGCCTCAAGCCGTACAAAAAGAGGCTGTAACGCCCATACTTGCTCAAAGTAAGGAAAGCGTGCAGGCGGCTGAGCCGCGGCTTATCAGTATTCCTAAAATTAATATCACTGCAGATGTGGAATCTGTTGGCGAGGATGAAAAAGGCAGGATGGCAGTTCCCGGGGAAGTAATGAATGTGGGATGGTATAAACTTGGCTATAAGCCCGGAGAAAAAGGCAGTGCGGTATTTGCAGGACATTTGGATAAAGTTACCGGTGAACCGGCAGTTTTTTATGATATCAGTAAATTATCAGCAGGTGATGAAATTATTGTAACGGACAAAAACGGCAAAAAATTAACTTTTGAAGTTATTAAATCCCAAGTTTATCCCTTTGATGAAGTCCCACTTAAGGAGGTATTTCTTAGTACTGATAAAATCCGGTTGAATTTGATCACCTGTACAGGATCATGGAATAAAGATGATAAAAACTACTCCAACAGACTGGTTGTTTATTCTCAGCTGAAGTAATCCCACCTCGGAGGTAGGAGTACAATGACACGTAGGGTTTAGAAGGCTTCCAAGACTTTCAAAAGTTGCGCAAGATTTTCATCAGGATCACCTTTCATTAAAAAAGAGCCCAAAATAAGCGAATCTGCTCCTGCTTCCAAAATTTCTCCGGCATTAGTATCTTTAACAGCTCCGTCAACAGAAATTTTTACCGGCCATCCTTTTGATTTTATTTCCCTGATTTTATGTATGGTTTCCGGTACAAAAGGCTGGCCCTGAAAGCCTGGGGTGACTCCCATAACCAAAACTCTATCCACAATTTGAGAATACGGCTCTAGAGCTTTAATGTCAGTATCAGGATTAATTGCCAACACGCTTTCTGCAACCCCTCTTTTTATCAGCTCAATATATCCGGCAATATCTTCATCTGCTTCAATATGAATAATTATCCGGGCAAATCCCAGTTCCAAACATCTTTTAATCCAGCTTTTTGGCTGTTTGACCATAAGATGTGCCTCTTTTTTTAAAGCCCCAAAATCCATATTTGCTAAATCATCCGGATTAATGCTTTTGTTGGGTACTAAGATATTGTCCATAAAATCCACATGAACCCAGCCGGAGTTTAAAGTCTTAGAGCTTAATAATTTATTTAGATCAACTTTAAAGTCCTCAATATTTTTGCTTAAAATCGCAGGAATAATTTCTTCGGGGATTTTAACCATTTGAAACATTTTAACATAAGTCTTTTTGCTTGCTTCCAAAGATAAAAAAGAGTAAGATGAGCGTCCTCTAAATGATGGAACTAATAGAATCGACTAAGTATAAATTACCGGATAGCAGTCGTCATCTTCCAAAAAATCCAAGGCCCTTGGCCAGACCAGATATTAGGAATGATCTCGTAGAAGGTGATCCCGGAGTGATGTTTTCCTCCTTAGAACCTCTAATGGGTGAATTAGGATTTTGTGAGGATAAGAAATTCCGTGATAGGGTTTCCCGTAAGGGCAGGTGGCGCATTTGGACTCGAGTTGTGGATATACCAAATTTTCCTGAAGGCGAGACACGTGTTAATTCATTCCTGGCCTATTACAAGCCTGATAAGATAGCAACAGCTCCAAGGGTACTGTTGAGGCAATCGTTGAGTTCCTTAGATGAGGAAGAGATTTCAAAAGATCTTGCGGAATTTACAAGGCATTTTGTAGAAAGACCAACACTTCGAAGACTTCCTAATACAGCTTTAGCAAACCAAAGAGGGTTTCAATATGCAGAATCTGCTGCTTTAGGAGCTTTGGTAGGAGGAGTTGTTCAGGCATTGAGAGGCAGGGGAGTTTCCGAAGGAAGAAATCCCTCTGTTGCGAGGGGGGTGCTTATTGGGGGTATTGCATTTCCGGTAATTACAGGTGCTTTGCATTACATGGGAGAAAGATCCGCCCGAAGCAGGATACCTCGTATAGATCAATACCAGGCAGGTGAATATGTTTGGGATGCTTTAGTTGCTGAATTCAGGCATAGGCTTACTGTATCTATTCAGCAAGATGATTTCAGAAGGGATTGGATTAATCGAGCGGAGTTTAAAGGACTACCGCCTGAAGACTTAGCTGTAAAATATTTAGAGAACTATTATGGTGTGGACGGGCAGAAAAAGTAAGGGAAAATATGACTTTTGTTATTGACTATTGGATAAAGTTTTGTTAGGCTCATAGGATCAATGGAGATTAAAAAACTTGAGACTTTTGCAAAACTAATCAGGTATTTTATTTTAACTTCCACCACTAAAGCGGGCACAGGTCATCCCACGTCTTCTCTTTCTGCAGTAGAGTTAACCACCGCCCTTATGTTTGGCGGTTTTTTTAGATTTAACCTTAAAGATCCAAAAAATCCCAGAAATGACCGTTTAATTTTTTCTAAAGGGCATGCATCTCCGCTATTTTATTCTCTGTATGCTGCTGCCGGTGCAATTACAGAAGAGGAGTTATTAACTTTGAGAAAATTTGGGAGCAGATTAGAAGGTCACCCGACTATGGATTTCCCCTATACGGAGGCGCCAACGGGATCCTTGGGTCAGGGCTTATCTGCAGGTGTGGGCATGGCTTTAAACAGCAAATATTTGGATAAAACTAACTACAAAACCTATGTTTTACTGGGGGATTCTGAGATGGCGGAGGGGTCTGTTTGGGAAGCAATACAATCTGCAAGCTTTTATAAATTGGACAACCTGATTGGAATCTTAGATGTGAACCGTCTGGGCCAAAGCCGGGAAACCATGCTGGGGCACCATATAGAAATTTATCAAAAAAGAATTGCCTCTTTTGGCTGGGAAACAATTGTTGTTAAAAACGGCCATGATTTTAAGGAAGTTATAGCAGCCCTTGAAAAAGCTGTAAAAGTTAAAGAAAAGCCGGTCATGATTATTGCCAAGACCCTAAAAGGCAGGGGTGTTTCTTTTCTGGAAGACAAAGACGGCTGGCACGGAAAAGCAATTCCGGAAAAAGACCTGCAGTCTGCCTTAAGCGAACTGGGTGAAATCGATAAAAAAATCCGCGGCAAGATTGCGTTACCTTCTAAACCTAAACCTCAAACTAAGCCATCCACCCCCCAACCCCCACAACCTATTACCTATTCCATAGGTGATTCCATCGCAACCCGTAAAGCCTACGGAAACGCCTTAATCAGGCTTTTTCCCAAATATCCTAATATGGTGGTGATGGACGGAGAAACTTCCAACTCTACTTATTCAGAACTTTTTGCCAAAGCCAACCCCAAAAATTATTTTGAAATGTTTATTGCAGAACAAAATATGGTCGGAGCAGCTACAGGCCTTTCCAGAATGGGTAAGATTCCTTTTATTTCCACTTTTGCTGCCTTTTATGCCAGGGCTTTTGACCAAATCAGGATGGCTCAATACGCAGACACCAATGTTAAATTTGTCGGTTCGCACGCAGGGGTTTCAATCGGTGAAGATGGTGCCTCGCAAATGGGGTTGGAGGACATTGCCATGTTCCGCAGCATTTTAGGCAGTGTTATTTTATATCCTTCTGACGCAGTATCTGCCGACCGGCTGACGGAAGAAGCGGCAAAACATAAGGGCATTGTTTATATCCGGACAACCAGAAAAGAAGCACCGGTAATTTACGGTAGTGGCGAAAAATTCCCGATTGGCGGCAGCAAAACTGTTAAAAGTAGTCCTTTTGATAAAGTTACTGTAATTGGAGCCGGTGTAACGCTGCATGAGGCTTTAGGAGCCTATGAGATTTTAAAAGAAAAAGAAATAACAATTAGGGTAGTTGACCTTTATTCAATTATGCCTCTGGATATTAAAACCCTGCAAAAGTGCATGAATGATACACAGGCAATTATTGTGGTGGAGGATCACCATACAGGTGGCGGAATAGGGGAAGCTGTAGCTTCTGTGTTGTCCGGTTCAGGTAAGCCGGTTATAAAAATGGCTGTAGAAAAAATGCCCAGAAGCGGCAAGCCGGATGAGCTCTTGGAATATGAAGGAATCTCCGCTTCTGCAATAGTCAAAAAAGTGCAAAAAATAGTATAATTAGTGTAGCAATTAGGCATTATTCTTCGATCCGGCCCTGCCGGAGAGAAGTTTCCTTAATAATATTCATCATTAATATTTTTAAGGTATGTTCTCGGATGCACTCGAACAATAATTTAAAGTATGAAACCTAATAACCTTAAAACCAAAATCTTTTTAGACAGCGGTGATCCCAAGGAAACTGAAGAAATCAAAAACCTGCTGGGTTTTTTGGACGGCCAAACCACCAATCCTTCTTTAATTGCCAAAAACCCTGATGCCTTGGGCAAAAAATTCTCCAAAGAAGAAATCGCCTCATTTTATAAAGATGTAGTTGAAAAAGTTAATTCAATTATTCCGGAAGGCTCAATTTCCATAGAAGTTTATGCGGATAAAGATTCTACCTCTGATGTTCTTTTGGAAGAAGGCCGCAAAATGTTTTCCTGGATCCCAAATGCCCATATTAAATATCCAATCACAAAAGCAGGCCTGGAAGCAGCAGAAAAATCCGTGAAAGAGGGGATCAGGTTGAATATGACTCTCTGCTTTTCACAGGAACAGGCAGCTGCTGTTTATTCTGCAACAAGTGGGGGGGGAAATACCTATGTTTCCCCTTTTGCCGGCAGGTGGGATGATAAAGGCTTTAACGGTATGGATTTAATAAAAAACATTTTAAAAATGTATGAAAACGGTGACGGACACGTAAAAGTTTTGGCAGCCTCTATCAGAAATATGGATCATTTTTTGTGTTCGCTTGCTATGGGAGCAGATATTATTACAGCTCCTTTTAAAATCCTGAAAGAATGGGCAGATAATGGAATGCAAATCCCCGGGCCTGATTATGTTTATCCCAAAGGGGAGTTAAAAGAAATTCCTTATCAGGAAATTAGTTTGGATAAGCCATGGCAGGAATATGAAATCTTACACGAAATGACAGACGCAGGCCTGGAAAAATTCTCCACAGACTGGAACAACCTTATTGCCTAAAATCCTACCTCCGAGGTAGAAATGAGGCTATACCTAGGGTTTATCTATTCCTCCAAAGCTAAGTGTTTTATTAATTCTAATTTTTGAGCATAGTCAACTTGGTCTAAAACAAACTCTTCATACGTATGTTCGCTTTTGAACATAGAAAGAACAAAATCTTTGGAACAGGCTTTATCAAACTGCGAACTAATATAATTCTGATAAGAGGACCAGGGATACTCTTTCAAATCCTTTACAAGGAAGGAGGCGATGGGATTTAGGTGAATATATCGTGAGACATGAATTAATTGTTCATCAGATTCAATCCTCAGAGCCTTAAATTGACCTTGTAGCAGAGGCCCTACCCGACTATATCTGGTATTAAAATATTTTGTATAACTGTTAGATATCTTGCTGATAAATTCAGAAATACCATTATCCTGAATCTGCCGAATTAAAAAATGATAGTGGTTGGGCATTAGGCAGTAACAAAGTATTTCTATAATTTTTTTATTTTTCTCAAACTTAAAATCCTTAAATCTATTAAGCTGAGAAAATTGAGGTTTAGGACCTTGATACTGATAATAGTAATAAATACATGATAAATCTGATCGTTTACTAGGGGAGTTTTACGATAGGGCATTAATAAGACTAAATCACATAAAACCCTACGTGTCAATATGTTTTCACCTCGGAGGTAGGAGTGCGTTGATACCTAGGGTTTTAGTATTTAAGCATTTAGAAACTTGAGGATTTTGTCTTTTTCTTCCAAAGATTCAACTGCTAAATCAGCATGCATAAGCTCGTGAATTTTATGATGTCCTGCTCCTACTGCTATTACCGGTATGCCGCCGGCTCTGGCGCAGGCAATATCCAAGGGAGCGTCTCCAATAATGACCAGCCTTTCCAAGGGTACATCTTCTTTTAATATTTTACTCACCTGTTGGCGGGCGATTTCAATTAAATCTACCCTTTTAAACGCCATTGAACCAAAAGCCCCGAATGAAAAAAAATCTTTAATTCCGGCCCTTGCGAGCTTATTCCACGATATCTCAGCAACATTGCCGGTTAAAAGCCCAAGGGTATCTCCGTGTGCTTTCAGCGCTGATAACAGAGCAACAACTCCCGGCATCGGTGTATAGGTTCCTTCATTTGCATGTTCATTAAAATACTTAATCATTGCTTCAATCGCCTGAGGCATTTTAATTTTTGCTTCTTCTTCTGAAACTCCATGTAATGCCAAGGTTTCGATTAAAATCTGAGTATCTATTTTTCCCTGTCCCATTACTTCTTTTTGCGAAGCAGTTGGCTGGTTATAAACAGTATGCAAAGCATAATCAAAAGCCTCGTGGTGAACTTTGTTTCCGATATCCCCGCCTTTAAGCAATGTCCAATCTACATCAAAAAGAGGGATTTTAAATTTATCCTGCATTTTTAGGTTCCTTGTAGAATTCCGGGTTATTGAACAAATTAACAATTTCAATCTTTGCAGTTTTGTAAGGCACGGCATCAAAACAATCGCAGTATTGGTTAAACATGGCTTCTATATAAAGCCCGCCTGATTTTGATTTTACATCATTTAAATCAACCTTGTTCTCAAAATAAGAAGCCGGAAAACTATCATGAAAGCTGATAACTTTGGCTATATAAGAGATGACTTCATCCGGTAAAGATAACCCCTGAAGTAGTTGGGGGACAAGCCCGGATCCTTTTTGCTCATGTCCCGGACAGCTGGTTTGGACGTTGGCATCTGTTTTTAAAATTCCCGGCAATGATTTACCTATATCATGAAGCAGGGCAATTAAAATCAAAATGTCAGCACTTTTTATTCCGGTAATATCTTCATTTATAAATTTAAAAAATAAATCTTTTGCCAGTGGATTGGTAATAAATTCTCCGGTAATTTCTCTTTGGGCAATATCTTTTGTTTTAATAGAATGAGAGTAGGCATCCTCATGGTTATGATAGCCGTTATTTTCGACAACGCTTTTTAGTTTTAAAAACAGGGGGTTTTGAATTATTTTTGAAATTGTACTCTCAAGGTCCATAATATTTTAATTATACATAATGCAAAGGTGTGTTAAAATAGATTTTTATGGATAACCTTGACCCAAAAAATGTGCTTGGTTCAACAGAAATGTTTGCTTTGCAGTGCAAACAAATTTGGGAAGAAGCCAAAAAATTAGAATTTCCCTCTGAATATCAAAATATTGAAAATATTATAGTTTGCGGTATGGGTGGTTCTGCTTACGGGGGTTATATAATTTCTTCCCTTTTTAAGGATAAATTAAAAGTCCCGATTGTTTCAAACAATGATTATACAATTCCTGCATTTGCCGGTGAAAACACATTAGTTGTTCTTTCCAGCTATTCAGGATCAACAGAAGAAGTTTTATCCTGCGCCCAAAAAGCCAAAGAAGCAGGCTGTAAACTCACAGCCCTAACAGGCGGAGGAAAGCTTGAAGAATTTCTCAAGGACGCAGGTGCTCCTGCTTTGATTTTTGAACCAAAACACAATCCTTCAGGCCAACCCAGGCTGGGGACAGGGTATATGGTATTGGGAATGATAGCCCTTTTAAATAGGTCAGGCATACTTTCAGTTTCAGATAAGGAAGTTGCAAAAGCCATTTCTGAACTTGAAACTGATACTGAGAATATCAAAAGTAAAGCAAAAGAAATGTCGGAAAAAATCAAAGGCTTTATTCCGGTGATTTTTTCAGCAGAATTTTTAGGAGGCAATAATCACATAATAAGAAACCAATTTAATGAAACCTCAAAGAGTTTTTCTGCTTTTGCACCATTGCCGGAATTAAACCATCATCTTTTGGAAGGCTTTAAAAATCCGGAAGATAAAAAGCTGTTTGTATTATTTATTTCCTCAGACCTATATTCGGATAAATTAAAAAAGAGGGTTGAGTTAACCAAAGATGTAATAGAAAAAAATAATGTTTCTTTTGATGAATACAAGCCGGCCGGGTCTTCCAAACTTGCCCAAATGTTAAACACTTTAGCTTTCGGAGGCTACTTAACCCTGTATCTAGCCTTTTCTTATGGCCTGGACCCAAGCCTTATCCCCTGGGTAGACTATTTCAAAGCCCAAATGGAAAAATGATTTTATGGAAATACCTGAAAAAGGATCCGATATAAGATTTACCAAAACTGCAGGTAATGTTAAAAAGGTTAATATCCCTGCCTATGGTGATGTATATGTTTGTCCATATCCTCCATCTGACTTTCCAGATACGCAAAAAGCAGCCAAGGCAATAATATACGCTAAAAAGGGAATAAAACGAAAGTAACAACCTTACGAACATTACTACTACGACCGTATGTTTAATGTGAACAGTAAGATAGTTTCGTATATCTATCCTTGGGGTGGCAAGCTAAACCTTCACTGAGTCCTCACATCTGAGTTCCCACATCGGATGTGGGAAGCTAAACTTATTCATATCGCAAAGCAGTAATTGGATCCAGTTTGGCAGCGCGGATGGCTGGGGCTACTCCAAAAATTATTCCCACAATGGCTGAAAATCCAAAAGATAAAAGCACCGACCACCAGGGGACTGTGGTTGTAAAAAACCGGCCAATGATAAGGGAAATCCCAAAGCCTAAAACAATCCCGATTATCCCTCCTAGTCCAGATAAAGTGATTGCCTCAATTAAAAACTGGTTCCTGATATCAGATGGCTTTGCTCCCACAGCTTTCCTGAGTCCAATCTCCCTTGTCCTCTCCGTAACAGAAACAAGCATAATATTCATAATTCCAATACCTCCTACAATAAGGGATATGGCTGCTATTCCTCCTAAAGCCAGGCTTAAAACTCCCGTAATTTGAGAAATTGTAGATAAAGCCTGTTCCTGGGACTGAACAGTAAACTCATCTTCTGATAATCTCCTTTTTAATATTGCAGTAGCTTTATCCTGTACGATTTTTACCTCATCCGAATCATTTGCGGAAATATAGATAGTATTAAGCCTGTCTATCCCGAATTGCCTTTGAGCTGTCTGAAAAGGTACATATATCGAATTATCCTGGTCAATCCCAAAAATTGATCCCCGCGGTTCCAGCACACCGATAACCTTATATTTTATGGCGGCAACATCAATTATCTGATTTAAAGAAGTTCCTTCTCCGAAAAGGGTTGTTTTAGCACTTTGTCCGATAACCGCCACTTTTCTGGCTGATTGCTGTTCTGAAGAATTAAAAAATCTGCCCTGAGTAAGTTTTATGGAAATAATTTTAGGATAATTTGATTCAACACCAAAAACTGCTGCGCCTTTGTCATTTTTATTACCGAATTTTAAAGTGGCGTTTCTCTGGATAGCCGCAGAAACATCTGCCTCACCTGCAAGTTTGCTTCTTAAATTAACTGCGTCACTGTAAATTAAGCGGTTTGCCTGCACACCACCCGGAGACCTGGCCCCGCCAATTCTACCCGGAATCACAAATAATAAATTAGATCCTAGCCCCTGAATTTGTGCTGTAATAAAAGTCTGCAATCCTGTAACCATGGAAATGAGTAATATCACGGACATCACGCCGATAACTATCCCGAGCATGGTTAAAAACGACCTTAACTTATTGGCAAGAATGGCTTTAAAAGCTGATGATGTGATTTCTAAAATATCCATATTGGTAAGTCGTCAGATAAAATCAGAAAAGTCTGAAAGCTGAAGACTGATGACTGATAGCTATTTCATTATCTCTCCATCCTTTATCCTGACTGTCTTCTTTGCGTGTCTGGCTATATCAACCTCATGTGTAATCATAATGATAGTTTTTCCTTCTTTGTTTAACTTTTGGAAAATATGCATTATTTCATCGCCTGATTTTGAATCCAAATTTCCTGTTGGCTCATCTGCCAAAATTATTTCCGGCTCATTTACTAATGCTCTTGCTATCGCCACCCTTTGCTGCTGGCCCCCTGAAAGCTGATTTGGATGGGAAAGCAGTTTATCAGACAAACCAACCTGTTCCAGAGCCTTTTTTGCTCTCTCCTGTCTGTCTTTTTCCGGAACTCCCGCATAAATTAAAGGCATGGCCACATTATCCAAAGCAGAAGTCCGGGGTAGTAAATTAAAAGATTGGAAAATAAAACCGATTTTTTTATTTCTTATTTCTGCCAGATGATTTTCATTAAGATGCGCTGTATTTTGGCCGTCAAGTTCGTATGAACCGCTGGTTGGTTTATCCAAAAGGCCAATTATATTCATTAAAGTTGACTTGCCTGATCCGGATGAACCGATAATGGCTAAAAACTCTTCTTTTTTTACTTCCAGGTTGATATTGCTTAGAGCCTGGAATTTCACATCTCCTGTTGAATAAACCTTATTTACTTTAGAAAATTTAACTAACATTTGTGTTAAGGTCGCACCTTGACAAAGGTGCGACCTTGGTAACTATCTCCTTCCGCCTCCACCGATTCTTAAAATTCCCTGCAAAGGATTTCTGGCCCTGTTATTTGGTATACCTTGCGCAGGGGGATTTAAGACTACCCTGTCTTCTTCTTTTAAGCCTTCTTTAATTTCTACATCAGTATCAGATCTGATTCCGGGTACAACCTTCTGAGAACGAACTCCATCGGGTGTTTGAATAAGAACAGTATTGTCTTCTCTTAAAGCTTCCTGGGGAATGGTTAAAACATTTTTTTGCTCGGATAATATTACTGACGCCTGGCCGTTTAAGCCATTAATGAACTCCATTTTGGATTCATCCAATTTTATCCGGGCAGTAATTACAGTAGCGCCTGTTGATGTGGATTTGGTTTGAGGCAGAATTTGTTCCACACTGCCTTTAAAAATTTTATCCGGATAAGCGTCTAATATAACCTCAGCCGGTTGCCCTTCTGACAGCTTGCTTATATCCGCCTCATCTATGTCAGTATCAAAATAAACCGCAGAATTATCCACTATTTGTACGATCAAATCCGTTCCGGAGACAGACTGGCCAACTGTTTCTATAGCTTGAGTCACTATTCCGTCTAAAGGCGAAATAATTACAGCATCCTGAAAAGCCCTCTGGGCAGCTTTGACATTGTCAAAAGCTGAATCTCTTGCTGCCTGGGCAGTAGTTCTGGTAACTTTTTGAGCAAATGACTCATCACTTGAGTGATCCTTTACATCATCCTCTGCTTTTTGGGCAATTGCCTGCTTGTCCCGTAAAGTATTTTGAGCCTGCTGTAGAGTTATGGCAAGGCCCTGTGTATCCAGTCCTGCAATTACCTGTCCGGTGCTGACTGTATCTCCTGTTTTAACATTCACATAGCTTAATTTACCGGATGATTTAAATTTCAAACTGACGCTGTCTTTGCCTGTTAAGCTGCCGGAGGATGAAACTGTGGATTTTATATCCTGCTTTTTAACTTCGGCAAACTGCAAAGGAGTCTGCTTTTTTTGTCCAAAAGTATTCAAAATGAAAAAGCCAGCAATAAGAAGTATTATTAACAGTAGGATTTTCTTTTTGGAAGGCCTTAAAATCCCAGGGATCTTCATAATCCGCATATTTTAATATATAGGATAGAAAAAATAAAGTATGGGAGGAGTTATTGAGGTTTTCTTAAACCGACATATTCTGAATAATGCATTTTTACTCCAGCTGCGGCTTCTAATGTATAAACTATCTTCGTACCTAAATCCAGCCATTCACCGGATTTACCAAATTCTCTCCATTCATTCGTCGATTCATCTGATATGGAAAGTATAATGGAGTTATCGCTTGGTCGATAGCATGTTCTTTCTTCAAGATTGTTGCCCAGGGATCTTCTTTTAAGTACCAAATAGGAAGGCACAATAACTCCTTGCTCCTGGAGGGATGCCGCAAGTGCTCCGATGGTTCTTCTGACCCGCCTATTTGCTTTACCCTGATCCTCCGAAATCGCTATTCTTTTGCTTTCAACAGTCGATTGACTCCTGACAACAAAGGCATGCAGGTCGCCTTCTTTCTTGCCGATAGCTCTTTTCTGCTTTGTTACAACACCTTCTGCAGTTGCGAGTGCCTCTTTAATTCCTTCTTTATTAGTTGCCATTTTTATAAGGATTAACCGATAGTTAAATTATATGCATATTCATTGAATTGTCAAGCGTCTTATGTCAAGTCGCACCTAGTAGACATTACCACTGTAAAGATACCTTCTAGGGGTTAAACTTTAACGGTTTACAAAAAGAACTGCATTGGGGATATTTCTGCCGGGTCCAACTTTGTAACCTCCATGCCATAGCGCGGTTGAACCGCCCTCATCCAAATTTAAGGCATCTCCCATATCCAATGCTTTTAATACTTTGGCAGATTCGCCCATAGTGGCGCCGTATATAACACCGATATAAACCATATTGCCTTTTATTCCTATAAAAGTTCTTGGTCCTTTTTGGCCAAACTTTGGCTCTGAGGGATTTTCAGTAAAGTTAATATTCCCTCCGGTAATTAAAAGCGGATAATTGGCAATAACACTGTCAGGAGAGGTATCGCGTCCCCATTCTAAAGACCTGCCTACAAATCTGGCAGAGCCTTGAGAAAAGATTGCTGCAGGAATATTGGAATAGACATTATTATCAGAATTAAAGTAACGTTTATTTTTATTCATCACAAGCGTGTCAAAAGAGTTAGTCTTGCCCGAGCAGCTTGAATATTCAGGCGGACAAAAAAAAGATCCGTTGATGCCTGCATAGGCCCCGTTTCTCCCAACATAATCCCCCAAAGGCATTACAGGACAGTTATTGGAGCAATCAGATTCTGATGCAGTATCTACAATCACTTTAGTGGTATTCAAATCAGCAGCAATAATATCAACCTTGTAATTTTGTCCTTCTGCATTGACTGTTTGTCTTGTATATCCGGGCCCGGGCAAAGTGTTGGTGGTAACAGGAGCGGGAGCAGAGGGGACCGCAGAAGCTACTACTGTAGGAATCGGGGAGGGGGTTGGCTTAGGGATTGGTGTAGGAATTGGAGATGGGGATGGAGTCGGAACAGGGGAAGGGCTTGGTGTTTCGGAAGGAGTTGGAGTCGGAATTACAATGACGGCTGGGGATAAGCTTGTCTGAGAAATTACCGGGGGCTTTTCCAGAAACAATACTGCGGAAGATATAACGGTTATAAAAAGTACAATAAAAATCGGGGCAAGTCCTTTTTGATTTGTTAATTTCATACAGGCAGTTTTGCGATTATAAAATGTGATTTTCAAGTATCTTAACTATTTTGTCAACTGTTTCTTTCAATTTACCCGGTATATTTTCTATTACAAAGTCATAATTATCTTGATACTGTTCCCAAAACAGCTTGTCTTCCTGCATTCTGTGATTTATCTCTGCTTGGCTTATTCCGCGCTTCTTTAGTCTTTCCAGTACAACCTCATCGCTTACCGTTAAGTAAATAACCACGATCCTTTTTAATAAATCATCAGCCCTGCTTTGATCAAAAGAGTCTTTAATAAATTCCCGAACCTTACCGGCGCGGGACGGATCTATCCTCCAAATTAAATCATGTCCCAAATTATTCGCAATCTGACATTTTTGGGTGCCGTATAAGTTCCCTCCATATTCCACATGCTCAATAAAATCGCCTTCAGTAATTTTTTGTTTAAATTTGTCTTCTGATAAAAAATCGTAGTCTATACCGTTTGTTTCAGAGTTTCTGGGAGGTCTTGAAGTTGTGGTAAGGATTTTTTTTAAATTGGGAAATTTTTGCTGCAGCTTTGATGCAACCGTATCTTTTCCCGAAGTGGTTTTTCCCGTGAGAACAATTAGTGATTTAGCAGATTTCATCTCCTAATTATTGTCTATCGTGGTTAATCTTTCAAGTGAGAAATCCTTATAAATAATCCTTCGGTGTTCTTTAGGCAAAGTTAAACCGTGTATGATGCCGCCCAAAAGTATGCCTTTGGTTATCATAAAATCCAATATGCCTACCGAAAGAAAAAAAGAAAGTACTAAAATCACTGAAAAAGAAAACCAATGATGCAGGTGAAACACCCTGCCAAACAGCTTAAAACGGATCACAGGAAAAACCTGCAATCTTTTAGTTTTTATATTCGGAAGTTTTTTTCTAATACGGGATGTCGGGTGGGTGGTGACCCTAAAAGTTAAATACCCGAGCGCTGTCGCCGGGATAATAGATAAGTATTCCATAAATGAAAAGCCTGAATTCATTGTATTAGACCCAGCCATAAAAAGCAAATCTGTCCACTAATTATTTAAGATTGGTATATTCACAAAACAGCCTAGAATGATATAATGGAGGCCATGGATCTAACCACTATTTTGCTTATTATTTTGGGAGTGGAATTTTTTATAATAGCAGTTTGCACCCTCATTATTACCTACCTTTTAGTGAGGACCTTAAAAACCGTTGCCAATTTTACAAATTCCTTAGGAAAAATGAGAGCGCTCTTGACTGTTCCCGCTTTAGTATTGGCATTACTTAGTAAAATAATTAAAAAAAGGGGGTGAAAATTATGAGCGATGAGAAAAAAGGGACAAATCCTTTGGCAACAGGTGTGGCCGGTGCCATGATTGGCGCAGCCGCAGCTGCAGCAGCAATGTTTTTATCTGATGAAAAAAACAGAAAAAAAGCAGAAAAAGCCCTGGGAGATTTACAAAAACAAGGAGATAAAGTTTTAAAAGAAATCAGCAAAAGGGCAATGGAAATAAAAGACGCTGTCAGTAGAAAAACCCAAGATAAAAAAGAAAGCAAAAAAATTACCAAAAAGTCTAAAGGGAAATAAGCAACTTCAAAATTTGAAGGATTGATTTTTTTAGGTTTTCTGATAGAGTATTCTGCAACCCAAATATGAGTTTCAGAAGAAATAATCCAGAGCACGGATCAGGAGATCCCGGAAAGCAACCAAAAAAAGGGAAGATAGGCGTGAATTTTATAGTTCTTACAAACAGCAAAGGACGCAAGGATAAGGTGCGAATCGGGCGTGGTGACCCACCTGTCGGTACTTCAGATCGTGTCAGCGCGGAATCTCTTGATGCTATCCTTGAAATAATACATAATCCTTCAGGATTAAAACCAAGACACCGCCGCTAAGTGGAATCGTTCAGGAGTTTTCAAAACTGCGTCATCGCGAGATCGCCGCGGCGACCGTGGCGATCTCTTGAGATTGCTTCTCCGCCGGCTGGCGGATCGCAATGACGAATCCTTTGTCAAATCCTGAAGGGGTACGCCAAGTGTATTTGCTTTATTTAGGACAGTGTGGTATACTGGTTATCAGTTGATTTAGAATTTGAGCTATCAGATATTTTTTCCTCACGGATTTAACCTTCTTAAGTAGCTCCCTACTAACTTTAAAAATTAGTTTTTTTTAAATTCAATTATTTTAATTATTCTTCTTCATCCTCTTTTTTAAGATGTGATGAAGAAGAATCCATTTTTATGTATAACAACAGCAGGTACAGACAGCGGACATCGATCCGCCATAACGGTTTTAGTAATGGATTTTCCAGATCTCCTCAAAGAGGCTCTTTCGCGAGGCCCGGATTTTCCGCAAACAAAAGGGGCGGAGGCCAAAGAAGAAGTCAGCTTGAAGGAGCAGACATTAATATGTTCATACGCAAAGCCGCTCAGAATGCTCCTGATGAATCCCAAACAGAATCTCACACCTTTGACAGCTTTAATCTGCACGAAAATATAAGACAAAATATTTCCGCTCTTGGCTATATAAATCCTACCCCTGTGCAGGCACAGGCAATCGGTCCTATTTTAGAAGGCCGCGATGTTATTGGCTTGGCCTCTACAGGTACAGGTAAAACCGCAGCCTTTTTAATTCCGCTTATTCAAAAAATTTATCTTAATAGGGATCAAAAAGCATTAATTATTGTCCCGACAAGAGAACTGGCTTTGCAAATTAACGAAGAATTTAAAAATTTAACCCGGAATATGAAGCTGTTTTCTGCTTTTATAATCGGCGGAACAAATATGTACAGGCAAATTCAGGATTTAAGAAGAAATCCCCACATAGTAATCGCCACACCCGGCCGCTTAAAAGACCTTATTGAAAGAAAAAATATTTATATGGAAGATTATTCAAATATTGTTTTAGACGAAGTGGATTTAATGGTGGATATAGGATTTATAAATGATATTAAATTTTTTGTTTCACGGATGCCAAAGGTGCGGCAGTCTCTTTTTTTCTCAGCCACAATTTCACCAAAAATACAGGATGTTTTACGTTATTTTGTAACAAATCCGGTAACGGTTTCTGTTAAAACGCAGGACACCTCAGAAAACGTTGAACAGGATGTTGTGAAAGTAGAAAACCCGGAGAAAAAAATAGACACTTTGCATGATTTATTGATTAAAGACGGTTTTGATAAGGTTTTAATATTTGGCAGGACAAAGCACGGGATTGAAAAACTTAATAAAGAACTCGAATTCCGGGGTTTTAAAGTTGGGTCGATTCATGGCAATAAAAGACAGAGCCAACGCATGCGGGTTTTACAAAGCTTCAAGCAAAATCAAATTCAAATCCTTCTGGCAACAGATGTGGCCTCAAGGGGTTTGGATATAGATAATGTCACCCACGTTATAAATTATGATCTTCCGCAAACTTATGATGATTATATTCACAGAATCGGCAGGACAGGCAGAGCCGGAAAAACAGGCATTGCTTTAACATTTGTAGGAAATTCATATGTTAATAGATGAGGCGGAAATTATTATAAAAGGCGGGCACGGAGGAGCAGGACGGGTTTCTTTCCGGGGTAAAAGGGGCGGGGGACCTGACGGGGGAGACGGAGGTAGGGGCGGAGATGTTTTTGTTAAAGCTACTTCTGATATATATGCTTTGCAGCAGTTTGTTTCCAAAAAAGTTTGTGAGGCCGGGAACGGAGAAATGGGAGGGCATGAGATGAGATCAGGGGCAAATGGGAAAGACCTTATCTTAACAATGCCTGTCGGAACTTTCATTACGCCAGTAACAAACTTGTTTATAACTGATGCTAGTGGTGAAGAAGTTGAGTTAACAAAAGAAGGTCAGGAAATCCTGCTTGCAAAAGGCGGACTTGGGGGAAGAGGAAATGAATCCTTTAAATCTCCAAGTAACACGACCCCGCGGTATGCTCAAAGAGGCCTTAAGGGACAGGAAAAGAAATTATCCCTTAAACTCAAACTGATTGCAGATTTTGGTCTTATTGGGCTTCCGAATGCCGGCAAAAGCTCGCTTTTGAATGAAATTACCAATGCTAATGCAAAAATCGGCGATTATCCGTTTACCACCCTTGAACCGAACCTGGGAGTTTTAAACGGCAGGGTTTTGGCAGATATTCCCGGTTTAATAGAAGGGGCTTCAGAAGGCAAAGGCTTGGGACATAAATTCCTAAAACACATTGAAAAAGTGAAACTTTTACTTCATTGCATATCTTCCGAGTCAGATAATCCTTTAAGCGATTACAAAATCATCAGGGAAGAGCTTAAGAAATTTAACCCGGAACTTCTAAATAAAAAAGAAATTATCCTGCTGACAAAATCAGACCTGGAAAATTCAAAGGTGAAAAATATCGGTATGCAAAAAGTTATCCCTATTTCAATTCACGACTGGAACAGTATACAAGACCTTATCGAAATTCTTACAGAAAATTAAAATCAAAACGCAGCTATAGGTAACCCGAGATATTAATGCTATAATATGATTATATTTTGATCTGGTTTTCTAAAAGATAAAGATACCGTATTTCCCACTTGTATCTTATGCTCACGCTAAACGATTTCACTGTTGAATAAAATTATTATGAAAGTCCTATTTATCAGTCCAAATTCACCATTTGAGAGTATTGGTGGAGTTGAACGCTATGTTATAAATCTCATAAATTATTTTAAGGCCAGGGGAGATATAAAAACCTTTCTTATACTTCCCACAACCCAAAAAAGTCATACGGTTAAAGACGGAAACATGACTATTTACTATGACAGCAACCTTTGTATTCCCCGTAAAAAACGTTCGGCTTCTGACATAGCCAGTAAAGCAGAGGGATTTTCAGATTTGTTGGAAGATATTATAAAAAAGCAGGATATTGACGTAATTTGTGCAGAAAACATTCTTTTTGGCCCGCCTGCTTCTTACAGCCTTAGATTAAATATGATTGCTGCACTTTATAAGATACCGCTTATGCTGCGTCTTCATATGTATCCTGAAACCCCTCTTCAGATAGCTCTTACCAACGAGCTTATGTGGGATCACGTAAGCTGCGTCAGTAAAAGCGTAGCCGGAGACTGCTTCCAAAAAGGAACTGATATAAACAAACTTTCAACTGATTACTTGGGAGTGAATACTTTTGATTTCAAACCTATTAGCGATTCTAAATTTAACCTGAAAAAAGAGCTTGGGCTTGAAAGTGACGTAAAAATCGTGCTGACTGCAGGAAGAATAATTACCGGAACTAAAAACATGCTTAGAGAAAAAGGCATGATAAACCTTATCGAAGCATTCTCCAGGATTTCTCCACGCTTTCCAAAAATCCGTCTCCTGATTGGTGTTGCAAAAGCCTCTGCTAATTTAAAGGATGAGTTTGATAATGTTTATGAGATGCTTCTTGGCTACATCAAAATTAACAATATTGAAGATAAAACGATTGTAAAGATGTTTGAGCTGGATCAAATGCCGAATATATATAGAGGCTCTGATGTTTTGGTTCTTCCTGCAGAAAAAAATGAAACACTTGGCCAAATATTCATAGAGGCAATGGCTTGCGGTACTCCGGTAATCGGCGCCAAAACCGGGGGAATGCCGGAAATCATCAGTGACGGAAATAGCGGCTATCTTGTTCAGCCTAATGATCCAATCATTCTGGCTCAAAAAATTGAAAAAATTCTTAATGATAAGAAAGAACGAAATATGTTTATAAAAAACGGACACAAAACAGTGGAGGAAAAATTTACAGCAGAAAAGCAATTTTCAGACTTTCATAAATTGCTAAAAAGCATCATGGCCGATAATGATTAATTTGTAATATGGCTGACAATAAATGGGGTAAAAGAATTATCTATCAAATCTACCCGCGGAGTTTTAAAGACAGCAACGGAGACGGAATAGGCGACTTAAACGGAATAGCTGATAAATTGGACTACTTAAAAGACTTAGGTGTTGATGCAATATGGCTTTCTCCTGTTTACCGGTCGCCAATGCGTGACTTCGGCTATGATATCTCAGATTATTATGACATTGATCCAATATTCGGAAGCCTTTCTGACTTTGATAATTTAATAAAAAAAACACACAGCAGGGACATGAAAGTGCTTATGGATTTTGTTCCCAATCACACTTCTTCCGAACATCCATGGTTTATAGAGTCAAGCTCTTCTAAAAATAATCCCAAAAGAGACTGGTATATCTGGAAATCTCCCAAAAAAGAGGGGATTGTACCCAACAATTGGCTGTCTCAATTTGGCGGACCTGCCTGGGAACTGGATAAAAAAACAGGCGAATATTATTTGCATACTTTTGATGTAAGCCAGCCTGACCTGAATTGGAGAAATCCGCAGGTCGTTGAGGAAATATTAAATGTCATGCGGTATTGGATAAAAAGGGGCGTAGATGGGTTCCGGGTAGACGTTGCATACTACCTTTTTAAGGACCCCTTTTTTCGGGACGAACCGCATAATCCTGTATTTGCTGAACATCATACGCATTATGACAGTCTATTGCATATTTACACCATTGCGCTGCCTGAAACTCTGAATATGCTTAAAAAGCTTAATGCCATTGTAAACGAATTTGATGATAAGTTTATGATCTGCGAGATCTATACTTTTCTTCATGAAATAATCAATCTTTACAGGATAGTAGACCATCAAAGCTTTGCTCCTTTTAATTTTTCATTTATTTCTCTTCCGTGGAATGCAACAGTTCAAAAAGAATTTATTGATGAATTTGATGAATTGGTAGGCCATAATTATTTCCCCACATATGTTCTTGGTAATCACGATCAGCCAAGAGTGGCTACAAAACTGGGAGAAGGTTCTGCGCGGACAGCTGCGCTGCTTCAGCTTACGCTCCGGGGGATCCCGTTTATTTATTATGGAGAAGAGCTGGGAATGAAGAATGTAGAAATTCCAGAAGAGGAAGCAAAGGATCCGATGGCCGTGAATATGAAGGGTTTCAATCTCGGACGCGATCCTGAGCGTACACCCATGCAATGGGATGGATCCAGGTTCGGCGGCTTTTCAAACACAGAACCCTGGCTTCCTTTAGAGAAGGAATTTCAGGAAAGAAATGTAGCATCCGAAGTAAAAGATAAAAAATCCTTTTTGAACTTGTATAAGTCCGTTATCAATCTTAGGAAAACCAGGAAAAGTTTGGCAGGAGGTAGGCTTATTCCTTTAGACTTCAAAAATCCTAATGTGCTGGGATTTCTTAGGCAGGAAGCGGATGAGGAAACTTTTATACTGGCTAATTTTTCAGAAGAGGAACAAGAAGTTGAATTGCCCGAAGGTAAATGGAAAACCATACTGTCTACAAAAATGGATGTAGAAAACAGAAAAGAAAATAGTCTCCTTCGTTTGCGTCCCGCTGAAGGAATAATACTTTGCAACTAAGTTAAATACTTTAAATAGTCTGCAATTGTTTACTGGCTTGGATCAGTTCATCTAGAGTTTTAGTTTTCATAAGCTTTACCCTGCTATCCGATGATCTTTCAAAATTGTTTACGTAACATTTGACAAATTTTTTCATAAGTTCAAAGTGCTTCCTGCCTTCATACGTTTTTTTAAAAAGCTCCAAATGTTTTACAAGTAAGCGTATTCTTTGTCCTGATGCTCTATTTTGAACATCAATATCCTCATTAAAAAGCCAAACATTTTCAAAAATTCCCTGTCCGATCATAACTCCATCAATCCCATACCTTTCACATTTCTCCCGGGCTTCTTTAAGGCTTTTTACATCCCCGTTTCCTATAACTAAGGCTTTGGATTTAAACTTATTTTTAATCTTCACAGCCTTGCTAACTTCTTCCCAATGAGCTGGAACCTTCGACATCTCAGGAACTATCCTAAGATGCAGAGTCAGGGCGGAAATTTGTGTCTGCAAAAGATGAGTAACCCAATTTTCAATATCAATCCTGTCAAAACCTATTCTTGTTTTAACGCTTACGGGCAGACCCTCGGCGCCGCTTATTGTGGCTTCTATAATTTCTTTTGCAAGCTTTGGGTTTTTAATTAAAGCTGAACCTGCTCCTTTTTTAATAACGTTCTTATCTGGGCATCCCATATTAATATCAATCCCGTCAAATCCCAGCTTTTTGATAAGTCCTGCTGCTTTGTAAAAATTTTCCGGGTTAGACCCCCAAATTTGCGCAACAATCGGTTGTTCTTTTTTTGTAAATTTTAAAGTTTCTAAAACTTTTTCATATCCTTTGGAAAACAAGCCGTCAACCGGTATAAACTCCGTAAAAAATACATCCGGTTTTCCCCGCCCGCCGCGCAAGCCAGCTTGCTGGCGTTGCGGGCAGGCCACAGACACTAAAATTTGCCGAAAAACTGTATCCGTAACCCCGTCCATCGGAGCCAGTATAAAAATGGGTTTTTTTAACTTTTCCCAAAAATGCATAGTTGTAAATTATATACCAATGGATAAAATAATAATTCATGGCTGCAAAATACCAAGTCCTTTTTCAACAGATGTTAAAAGAAAACGAAACCCTTTTGTCCGGCTTTAAATTGCTTCATGATAAATACGAAACTGATCCAAATACATATCAGGATCAATATAATAAAGTAGGGGAGGCGGTTATGAAGCTTATCCAAGAATATGAAAACATGCTAACCTCAAGCACTGAAAAGTCAGGGTACGGTAAATATGCCGCTAATTTGTCTGATAAATTTCGCTCTGCTGTAAAAACAATATTTCCGAAAATAGACTTTATCGGAGTGCAGAGAGTCTGAATTAGGAGTGGGTGGGCAGATTATAATCCTGAGCAAAGTCGAAGGACTTACTTCGTACCCAACTAAAAGAGTTCAGGCACCCTTTTACGATTCCTGACTATTCCAAAAAGTATAAATTAGCTATTAATAAATGCTAAGCAGATTAAGACTTTAATAAATCAAAAGCTTGGTCTACAATTAGGCTAAAATGCAAAAGACACAGGATAGTATAAGTTACTTCTTTGTTGATGAATCAGGCGATCCAACTTTTTATGATAGACACGGAAATTTAGTTGTAGGAACAGAAGGTATATCTAAGATACTAATATTGGGATTTATCCATACAAAAGATCCTAAATCCATTCGTCAGGCATTACAAAAGCTTCAGCAAGAAATTACCCAGGATAAATACCTGGAAGGTATTCCCTCGCTGCAGAAAACCTTAGTTGCCTTTCACGCCAAAGATGATAGTCCAGAGATTAGAGAAAAAGTATTTAAAACTATAGTAGATTTAACTTTTACCGCAGAGCTTTTTGTGGCAAGAAAAATTCAAAATATCTTTAATGCTAGACATCATAGAAATGAAAATGAATTTTACGATGATTTAATAAGCAAATTATTTGAGAATAAACTGCATTTAGCAAAACATAATGAAATATTCTTTGCTGTAAGAGGAAATAAAACTCGTCAAATTCCGTTAGAACAAGCAATACAAAGAGCTATTAGCACATTTGAGAGTAAGTGGAAGAAGAAGATTGATTCAATTGTAAAAGTTAATCCCCATAGCCCTTCTGGGGAACCATGCCTTCAAGTTATAGATTATGTTAATTGGGCGGTTCAAAGAGCTTTTATAAAACAAGATATGAGATTTTATAAATTTATAGAAGAGAAAATTAAATATCTGGTTGATATTTATGATAATGATAAATACCCCAAGAATTTTTATACCTCAAGAAACAAATTTGATGTATCAAAAATAAGCCCCCTGTAAACTAGATGGGTGTAACCCATGCAAGGCATGAAGCCTACTTTTATTTACAGAGAGCTTACTCTATATCCTTACTATAATAACCAGAAAAGTGAAAGTCAATAACAATAAAAGGTAAGAAAACTGTAAGAACGATATACTTTTTCTATGAAATTAATATTGATTGATGGAGGGCCAGCTTCAGGGAAAAATACATTAGGAAAATTACTGGTAGATCAATTTAATAAAAATGGAGAAAAAGCAATTCTTTTAGATCTAGATTCATATGTTGAGGAGTTCAATCCTAAATGGATTTGGGAGAGTAAAGAACAAGAGGAAAAAGATCATTTAAATGCCAGAGTAAATTTTGTAAAAGATATAAATAAGTATTTACAAGAAGATCTTACTGTCGTTGCTATCGGGGAAAGATTTCTAACACATTCAGATGTTTCTCGTTACACAGAAAAATTAGGAATAAATTATCCAATATACCTTTTTCATCTAACAGTTCCAAGGGCTTTACGTCAACAAAGATTAGATCAAAGAGGACCCCATTCGCTTATTAATCTAGATAAGGATCAAAAAGATCGCGACGCTATTAAAGATTGGCCAGGATATGTTTATGAGAATATTAATTCTCCAGAAGAAGACGCTAAGAATTTATATGATTTAATCCGGAGTAACAAAGGATTAATAAATCTATGAAGTATTTCTTGGGTACGAACTTCCCCTCAGTGGTAGTTAAAATTGAGGCTAAAAATGCTTGGGTCGAAATCTTAATTTCGACACCTCAAAACAATTTTCTAGGTTGAAGATTTATGAAAATTATTTTTCGGGGTGGCTGACGGGTAATGCTCCCGCTTCCTTCCGCTCCACAGGCGGACGTTCTACTTTTGAACTACAGCCACCATAAAGAACCATTTTATCAGATTCTTGAATTTAAAGCACTAAAAAAGCCCCTTGCGGGACTTTCTTAGAGAACTTGTATATCTTGCGATTTACAAGTCTTTTTATAATACTCTATATATTTAAATTGGTCAATTAGGACAAAGTAGCTCAGAATATATCAATTAGAAAACGGCAGTAGTTTCCAAAGCTCCTTTGGGTTTAGCAAAACAGAGAATATATCAGGTTTTAAGCTTCCAAAATTCAGTGTATTCTCACCTGCCGATACTGTCTGGGTAATCTTTGAGGGTTTATAAAAAGGCTTTTCCAAAGAAAATTCAAAAGAATAATCCGGCAACAAATACCTTGCCTCAATTGCATCCGACATCCCCCTTCCATCCAGTTTTATATTTTGTATATTACTGCCTGTTGCGCCTTTGATAGTTAGAATATAGTTTCCGGCAAAATTATTTTTCCACCCCAAAGAGCTTTTAATTTTTAAAATCACCGGCGACTTCACTTCGGTTTCCGATTCCAGAGGTTTTGAATCAAATTGCCTGTTTCCTTCAAACAAGTTAAGGGTGGTTTTATAAACATTATTCTGGCGGGCGCTCATCTCAAGCGGCGCCTTTAAGTTCAGTCTGAAAGTATATTCCTGACCGGGTTCAACTTTTATGTTTTTAGGCAGCTCAAGGTTTGTAATCCCAAAGTTTTGTCCTCCCTCGGTGGCAACCAGCCTGACTTGCTCCCTGTCGTTCCATATTGACTGGCCTATGTTTTTAAATGTTAAGTCAATCATATAGGCCTCGCCTGCAACAATAGAAGTGAATATTTCCCCCTTTAGAAGTTCTGCTTTTACTTCCTGTACAGGTCTTCCTGAAGCTTTTGGAAAATCCTGCAAAACCCGGTAGGCAGGGAAATATGGGTCATCAATAGATTGAGTTTCGCTTTTGGCAAGCTTTGTTTCATGCTTTTTAAAAGAAAACTGGTCAAAAGGAGGTTCCTGATAATTTAGTAAAAACGGTGTGACAGCTACAATTTGCGGATTATTCCAGCATTGGGTAAATGCTTTTTGGTAATAGGAGGCAACTTTTTCTACTGAAGGATAAGACTTGTTTGGCTTTAAGCCTTCCGCATGTTTCCAGCCTGTTTCCGTAATAAAAATCGGCAGTTTCTTTTTCGCCCCAAAAGATTCCAATATTTCCTGTTCCCATTCCCATGTCCAGACAGTTCCTTTACCGTAATCATCAGGCGAGCCGGTAAAGTTAGGATTAGGATAGGAATGAGATACCCAGCCGTCCAGCCTGTTTAATATTCCGGGAACTGCCTGCTCCATTTGTTTTAAAAAGCTTACTTCATCCATGTACAGGGGAGGCTGGTAGGGAGTAGAAGCATCAAGTCCTGCATTGAGTACAAAAAAGTCTCCATTTTTATTTTTTAGCGCTGTAATAGTCTTATCTAATACTTTTGCGTAAGATGTGGCGTCAACTTTATTTCCCCATTCTGCTGCATGATTTGGTTCATTGTAAATAATAATGTAGCGGTTTTTAGTTGGCCAATTAAGTTTATCTAAAAAGTCTGCCCAGGCAATTTCTTCGCCTTCGTAAGGCAGCTTCCAGTGGCCGTTCTCAGGCTGGGTTGCCAGTCTCACCAAAGGAATTAAATGCCTTCGCCGTAAGTCGTTAAAAAATTCCTGCCATTTATTATGATTTCTGTCTTTGCTTTCAACTAAAACCGTTATATATCCCCAGTCGCCGTTGGTGTTTACAAGATCTGCGGCAGGGGAGGATTCCTGAGGAGTTGCCTGGATAATGTGTATCCCAAAACGATTATTGGGAACAAGCAGGGGATCAACGATAGCAAAGGTGGTTGAAATGTAAAATGTAAAATGTACAATGTAAAATGTAAAAAACAGGAAAACTAACTTAATTGTAAATTTCCTCATAAATTACCTCTTGACGTTCGGGTTTTCTTTGCCTATATTAATTAACGTGATACAAATCCTTGAATCTGTTAATGTGTGGGTGTTTTTTAAAGGTAATCTCATACAGCCTTATTCCTTTTTCTGGCATGGCAGGCAAATTAAAATAGATAAGATTAATTTAATCCATACCTCAAAAAACGGGATTTGGGTATTCTACCATTTTTCCGTAAGTTGCGGAGGAAATTTTTACAGACTCAAATTTGATACGAATAAATTAAGTTGGATGCTGGAAGCAGTGGAGGCAGAAGAGGAATAGCTATCAGTCATCAGTCATCAGTCTTCAGCTTTCAGACTAAAATCTGACGACTGACAGCGAAGCGATACTGACAGCTGACGACTACTATGAAAGTTATTTTACATATCGACTTTAACTCATACTTTGCAACAGTTGAACAGCAGGCAAACCCCAGACTTCGGGGTAAGCCGGTTGGTGTTACAGGAGGAGACCGCCTGAAAAGAACAGTTTTGGGTGCAGCTTCAGTTGAGGCAAAAAGATTTGGTGTTAAAACAGGCATGCAGATTTGGGAAGCCCGAAAACTTTGTCCGCAAATAATTTTGGTGCCGGGGGACTCTGATAAGTATTTAGAGACTACAAAGCGTTTTTTAGGCATCCTGAAGGACTACACGCCATATCTGGAAGTCTTTTCAATAGACGAATGCTTTTTGGAATTGTATAAAACTCGGGGTCCTGCCAGCCAGGTTTCCCGTCGTGCATCCTCGCTCGCCTTCGCTCGCTGCGGCTACGCGCCGGGACCCCCTCCTGGCTGTCACCCCTCATTTTGTGATGCAGAGCAGATTGCTTTATATATTAAACAAAGGATCAAAGCTGAAATAGGCGAGTGGATCACCTGCTCTATTGGTATTTCCTACAATAAATTAATGGCCAAGCTGGCCGGCTCTTTACAAAAACCTGATGGTTTGGTGGTTATTGCCAATCAGGAAGAAACCATGAAAGTTTTAGACCAAATTGCCTTGGATGAAATTTGCGGCATTGGTCCGCGGATCAAAAAAAGGCTGAATAACCTGGGCATTTTTGATTTTAAGACTTTAAGAAAAGCCCCGCTTGAGGCTTTGCTGGCCTCCTTTAAATCCTATGGGCAAACTCTTTACAATATGGCGCGGGGCATTGACCATTCCCCCCTGATTCCCTTTTATGAAAAAGGAGAAGTTAAAAGTATTGGTCACCGCCACACCATTGATCATGATACTAACCAGGAAGCAGAAATCAAACAAATTTTGCTGAAACTGTCTGAAATGGTAGCAGCAAGGCTTAGGGCTAAAAATTTAGTCGGTAAAACTATCCACCTTTGGTACCGCGAAGCATTTAATTTAGCTTCCCACTCGTCAAGTGGGAATGTATTTTTTGGAGATGGAATGCAAAATACTATCCACTATACTCATGATGGATTGGAAATTTTTCAGGCAGCCTGGAAAATCTTTCATCTGATTTGGCCTGCCCGCAACGCTACCGCTTGTGAGACAGGCGGGCCTGCCCGCAACGCTACCGCTTGCAAGGCGGGCGGGAACAAGAACAAAATCCGGATGGTTGGCCTTTCTGTCTCCAGCTTAAAACCTGTGCTGCCGCAAAATTTAAGCCTGCTGCCGGAAACTGCAAAACAGGAAAAAATTATTAAAACCCTGGATAAAGTTAATGATAAATTCGGTGAATTCACCCTGCAAAGGGGGATACTTTTGGATTCTACCGTCATCCGACGTAAACCAAATCCCTTTCTTTCCGAGCGGAGGTTTAAACTTTAACTTCCTTCCGTCATCCTGAGATTCTTCACTTCACTTCGCCAAGTCTAACCTGGCTTCGCTCCGTTCAGAATGACAATGAGGAATTATGCTATCATTAAATCATGATAAATATTGTGACCGGAGGGGCCGGATTTTTGGGATCTCACCTCTCTGACAAATTAATCGAAAGAGGGGATCAGGTCATTTGTATAGACAATCTTTTAACAGGCAATATAGAAAATATTGCCCACCTGCAAAACAGCCCTGATTTTCAATTTGTACAGGCTGATGCTTTGGATGAGTTTCCCCAGGATTTGGATTTTGACTGCCTTTACCACCTGGCTTCCCCTGCTTCGCCCAATAAAAACAACCCGAAAAGCTATATGGCCCTGCCTTTTGAAACTATGCAGGTGAATTCCTTCGGAACCTGGAATTTATGTAATGAGGCCTTAAACCGTGGAGCCAAATTTTTATTTGCATCTACTTCTGAAATTTACGGAGACCCGCTGGAACACCCGCAAAAAGAAACCTACAGAGGCAATGTTTCAACAATTGGTCCCAGAGCGGTCTACGATGAAGCAAAAAGGTTTGGTGAGACAATAGTCTCTGCGTTTATACGCTATAACAAGCTGGACGGTCGGGCAGTCCGCATTTTTAATACTTACGGGCCGCGGATGTCCCAGGACGGCAGGGTAGTTATTGAATTTGTAATGGCAGCTTTACAAAATAAGCCCTTGCCTGTTTTTGGAGATGGTACCCAAACCCGTTCTTTTTGTTACGTATCAGATTTGGTTGACGGAATTATAGCGGCAATGGATAAAGGTGAAAAAGGGGAAATTTTCAATCTTGGAAATCCCGATGAATTTACGGTGTTGCAGCTTGCTGAAATTGTTAAAAAACTTACCGGCACCACATCTGAAATAGCAATTGCGGAAAAATTGCCGGAAGATGAGCCCTTAAGGCGCTGTCCGGATATCTCAAAAGCCAAAGCAGCTTTGGGCTGGGAGCCAAAAGTAGAGCTGGAAGAAGGGCTAAGCAAGCTTATTGTTCACCTAAAAAACGCACAGTCACCAAAAACCCCATGAACTCCCCAACTGTATATATTTAGTATATAATAGTCCTTGTAATTTTAAGCGCCTGTAGCTCAGTGGATAGAGCAGGACGGTTCTAACGTCAAGGCCGGGGGTTCGAATCCCTCCAGGCGTACAGAAAAATGGAAATTCCAAAGGGTGTATCTGTTAGTGAAACTGACGGATCGCTAAAAAGGCGGCAAGACTTTAAAATAGTTTTTGCTACAACCAAAAGATTCTGGCTTGGGTGCTGATTATATATATGCAAAAAATTTTCCGGGACGTTATAGCCCTTATCGCCGGCACTGCTCTTGTAATTTCCGGAGGAAAATTAAATTCTGTTCCCGATAAAAACAGTTGACATCCTTAATCTATTTTGGTAAATTAAAAAAGTGAGATTAAAAACTGCCGTCCTCCTTACTTTTTCTGCATTTGTAATCATAACTAGTCCTGTTTTTGCAGTTAATCCTTCTGCTGAAAAAACCATAGACATTAAAAAAAGGCTGGATGACCGGCTGGAAAAACTTGATAAAAGGGTTGCTTCCAAAGAAGCAATAGCAGCTGAAAAGATAGAAAATATAAAAGAAAGAATTGCCTCAAAAGAGGCGATTTTGAGGCTGAAGCTGGAAAAGTTTAAAAATCAGGAAAAAGCGCAGATTGCTCAGAGGGTGAATGCCAATTTAAATATAATAAATCAAAACCAGATAGAGAAAATGCTGATACACCTTTCAACTATGTCAACAATCCTTGACCGACTCGAAGCAAGAGTGACAGGAAACACTCCTGATATAAAAGACCCTGCAAAGGCAAAAGAAGCAATTGCTGCTGCGCGGGAAGCTATTTCTTCTGCGTCTGCGGCAGTAAAGGATCAAAAGGAGAACGATTACACTATACAAATCTCATCAGAATCTAAAATAAAGGCAGATGCAAAAAAACAAAGAGATCAACTGCACAAAGACTTAACTGCTATAAGAAAAAGAGTAATTGATGCAAAGCAAGCTGTTTCAAATGCAATAAGGGTTGCAAAATCAGGCTCTGAATCTTCAAAGGAAGGAACCCCGAGTGGACAACAATAACAAGCAGCCGGCGAATATGCCGCAGACCACCCAGCCTCAGGATCCTCCAACCACTGAGCCCGTAGCTCCTCAGCCGACAACTGCTCCCTCAGGAGATTCCAATAAACTGATTATTTTCCTGCTTGCAGGAATAGTGTTTATCGCAATTTTAGTCGGAGGCATTTATTTCTTCTTAAGCAATCAAAAAACACAGCCCGCTCAAACCCCTATTTCTCAAAAACCCACAACTCTCCCTCAGGAGAATCTTGAGCAGGAATTAAGTAATATTGTATTAGACCCGCAGCCTGATGCAGATCTTTCAACTGTAGATGGCGATCTTAACCAGCTTTAAGCCGCTTGACCTGTATATAATTCAGCCTTGACTTCCTGCGGGCTTTGGTAAGTTTTATCGGGCAATCTATCGCTCACCCATTTTTTTTCTTCCTCAGGCACTTCCGTCATTTCGTTGCACGCCGCCAGAATATCACCCTTTGAAGCAGGATACATCACATGCTCATCAATATGTTTTACTGCCTCTTCTGCTTTTTTCCCCATATCAGAAACAGCGCCGGAGACTCCGCCTTTTACACCCTCCAATGTCTCGTCTAAAGTTCCCTCAACTCCTGATACTGTATCACCGACTTTTCCCGCCACTCCTGAGACCACATCGCCCAGAGCTCCTCCCAAGCCGGAAACTGCCTCGCCAATTTTTGGCTTTCCTTTATTTATCATTTATCTCACCTCCTTAATCATGTTAATTTTAAACACCAATATATATATTCCCTTATGAATTAAGTAAGTATTCGGCAAGAAAATGAAAACACTTGCTTGTACAGCTCTTACTATAAATTTACTGAAAAATTACTTTATGTCCATATAATTTGAATGATGGGAGGTGATAAAAATGGTATCCAGAAGAAAAAGTGCGGCCTCAAAAAGCAACATCAAAAAAGCTCAGGCTGTTTGGGAAATGATGTCGCCGGAACACAGAGTCACGATGAGAAGGAAAAGTGAGCCTGTTTTGAAAAAAATGGGTCGTAAGGCAAAAGAGGCTGTTGAAGGCATAAAAGAAAAAATGCCGGGGGATTAGGTAGAGAAATTTGGTTTAAAATATGCTATACTGCGCACATGCATAAACCATTTTATGCGAGCGGATTTCTTTATAGTTTAAAAACAAATCAAATTCTGCTTTTTCAAACCCCGGGCAAAGAAAATGAAAAAACTACCCTGACCACCATCGGCGGAGAAGGCAAACAAAAAGAGGATCCGCAAGCGGCATTTCAACGGATAATAAAAAAGCTGTTAAATCTTGACCTCAAAACAAAAGATATTTATCCTATTTATGATTACTTTCAGGATGACCTGAAAAAGGATAATTTTGTGTTTTATGCAGAATTAAAGAGAAAACCCGCAATCGGTTCTTCTGAAAATGGCGCCTTTGTCTGGGTTACGTTTGAGGAAGCCTTAAAGGTCCTTTTTCCGGCACACAGCAAACAGGATGTAATTGTCGGCCAGCGTGTCATTAATGCCAAATGGCGTGAGTCTCAGGGCATGTAACCCCACACAAATAATACCTCAAGGAATTATTTCTTTTTTGGAGATTTTTTCTTGGGTGTTTTTGCTACTTCCTCTGTAATTTCTGCTTGCTCTTCCTCAGCAGCCTGCATAAAAGAGTTAGGAGTAAGCATTTGTAATATTTTATCCAATTTAGTGTTTAGCAATTCAAATTGCGCGTTTTGCTGTGGCTGAGCAGGAGCTTGTTCCCTGTTTCTTTCTCCGTTGCCTTTTTTATCACCAAAACAATTACTGCAAAAAATGGGTTTTTCGCCGCTTGGACGAAAAGGCACTTTACAGTCATTTCCGCAATCATCGCAAACCGCATCAAACATTTGACGCTCATCAGATCTTTGGAACCTTGACTCATCCCTGCCTTCAAATCTTCCCGCACCAGGACCTTTTTTGTTCTCAAAACAATCACTGCAGAAAATAGGTTTGCCGCTTGTCGGCCGAAAAGGCACTTCGCAGTTTTTATTGCAATTGTCGCAGACAGCCGGATGCATCTGAGCAGGGCTTCGCACATCTCTTCCGTTAAAGCCTCTTCTTGCAAAACCTCTTCCTCCGCTAGGTCTTGAGCCGCGGTTAAAATTTCCCATAGCAAGCATTGTATCATTTAATTAGTAAAAATGTATGACTAAAATATGGCATGGTATAGTACATCAATATCTAATTTTTTCCGCCTGAAATTTCTGCTTATCTTTTGTATTGCGCTTTTGGGGCTGGGTATTTTCTATTTTGCCAATATGCAAAAACAAAAAACCCGGCCTGATTTCGGCCCACCCAAAACTATCAAAGTTCTAGGCAAGGAAAAAGTAAAATATCCTCAGGATTACACAATTGTTATGGTTGGTGATTCCATGACAGAAACTTTGGGCAACAGCGATGAACTTAAAAAGTTTTTATCTGATTACTATCCCGGTAAGTCTTTTGAGATTTTAAATTACGGATTTGGCGCAACAAATATCCTGTCGGTCATGGACAGAATCACTAAAGATACTGAGCGTGGCCGAAAATTCAGGTCCATTGAAAGCATTGCTTATGAGCTGATACTGCTTGAATCCTTTGGCGAAAATCCTCTTTCGCAATATCCATTAAATGAAGGACTGCAGCGGCAAACACAAGAGCTGGATAAAATTGTGGGTGTACTCAAAGAGACAAATCCCAAAGGGAAAATTGCTTTTGTTGCAAGTATTTCCCCAAACAAGTTAATCTTTGCCCAAAATCAGGTTAATTTATCATCAGAAAAAAAGGCGCAGTGGGTAGAAGAAAGAATTGCCTACATTAAAAATCATATTCTTTATGCCCAAAGCCATAATATCCCTATTATTAATGTTTTTGAAAAGTCGCTTTCGGAAAACGGAGACGGAGATCCTGAATATATCAGTACGGATGATTACATTCACCCCTCACCAAAAGGGATTATTTTTATCAGTAAAGAAATAGCAGACTATATTTACAAAAACAATTTATTGGGAAGCGGTTTATTTAACAGCAATTAATTCAACTTCAAAAATTAAAGTAGAACTCGGGGGGATTATGCCAATTTGGTTTACTTTATATAATCTTGTATGATAATTTCGTATCCGGAATTTTTGTCTACAACTTAATCAAAATGCCTGAAATTGAAAAATTGAAAATAGTGATTGTCATGCCGGCTTATAACGCCGCAAAAACAGTCCGTAATACCTATTTAGAAATCCCTCCTTATTTAAGGGAAAATATCATACTGGTAGATGACGGCAGCAAAGATAATACAGTGCAGATTGCCAAAGAATTGGGAATAAAAGTTATAGAACATTCTAAGAATGTAGGCTATGGGGGAAACCAGAAAACCTGTTATGCGGAAGCTCTAAAACTTGATCCTGATATCGTTGTGATGCTTCACCCGGATTACCAATACGATGCTTCGATGATCGAGGATTTAGTTTATCCTATTGCGCGGGGAAGATATGATTTTATGTTCGGGAGCCGCATTGCCAATAAAAAGGGTGCGCTTGCCGGGGGAATGCCGCCCTTAAAATATTACGTTAACAGATTTGTATGCCTTATACAAAACATCCTGTTGGGCGTTAACTTCACTGAGCACTTTTCCGGACTCCGTGCTTATTCTAAAAAGCTTCTTCAAACAGTGCCCTGGCAAAATTTTTCAAACGATTTTGTTTTTGACCAGGAAATGACCATCTCGGCATTGGCACATGGCTTTACTATCAGCGAGGTCGCAATCCCTACCCGCTATCATGAAAAAGCCTCTTCAATAGGATTCATCCGCGGTACAAAATTTATTCTTGAGGGTTTCTTAGTTATCACAGCTTTATACTTGCATAAATTAAATCTTATACAAGATAAAAGATTTGAGCCGGTAAAATCAACTAATATTGGCAAATATTTTATTGCCCTGCCGGTAATTATTTTTATAAATTTATTCCTATACGGTATCTTCCAAAAAGATCTGTTGTTTGGATTATTTCTCTTTGCTGAAAGTGTTTTAATATACTTTAGTTTTGTAAGCAGAGCTTTTTTTATCAGGCTGTTGGCTTGCATGGTATTGGTATTTCTAATCCTGATTTCTTTTTATAAGGATTTTGACCGAACTTTTTTCTATCCGACTCAGCTTGAGATAAGCACTCAGGCTTTCAGGCATGAGTATTTTGCCCTGGAGTTGGGTAAATTATATAAAAACAGGATTGGTATAACCTATATGCAGTCTGCCTTGCCTCTTGCTTCAAAATTTAACAGGAATATGTTTTCTCATCTTGCTTTTGATTCTTTATTGAATGCCCAAAGCATCTTATCTTTAATATCAATACCTTTATTCCTGCTGGGTATTTATAAACTTCCGCGGCTTTTAAGCCGCGGTTTTCTTTATTCTGAGTTTACAATTTTTTATCTTTCTGTTGTTTTTGCTGCAGGGGGATTCTTAACTTTTGAAGGACAATATGGGTTATTGTTATATGCGCCCATAGTTAACTTCTTAATTTACCTTGGCCTATTGCAGGCAATTCATAAAATTTTTTATGCTAAAGCTTAAGAAGACAAGCTTGATTTTAATATTAATTATCTGCTTATCGGTTTTTTTGCGTTTTTACAAATTGAACGAAATACCAACAGGTTTCCATCATGATGAGGTTTCCCAGGCATATAACGCTTTTGCCCTGGGAACAACAGGACATGACCGCTACAGTCAATCTTTTCCTTTACTTTTCCGAGCCTTTGGGTCATACCAGCCTCCGCTTTATACCTATTTATCAATTATCCCAATCAAAATTTTTGGAAACACTATGTTTGCCGCACGGTTTGTATCTGCATTTTTCGGAGTGTTGATTGTGATTTTCACCTATTTAATAATTGCTGAACTTGCAAAAGAAAAATTTAAGCATTCTTTTGCACTTCTGGCAGCTTTAATGGTGGGCATTTCTCCATGGGCGATTCATTTTAGCAGACGGATTGCTGAGGCTAATTTAGGTCTTGCGCTTTTTGCAGCTGCCTTCTATTTTTTTATTCGTTCATTAAGGTCGCCCCGGATATTCCCTTTGGCTATGCTTTTAAGCGGCATTTCCACTCATGCATACTATAGCGAAAGAATTATCGCGATTTTTTTTATCCCAATTTATTTATTCATATTCAGACAACACTACTTCAAGCATATAAAATCAGTCATTTTCGGACTCGTTGTATTTGGCCTGACTCAACTTCCCCATCTTTATCTGTTTGCAAACGGGGCTTTTTCCACCAGATTTAATCAGGTAAGTTATTTAGGAAACATACCAGAAGGCTTTGCAGGGGTTATTTATATTGTGCAGCAATTTTTAAGACATATTTTAATTTATATTTCCCCGCATCATCTTTTTGCAGATACCGGAAGCAATCTTGCAAATGCTGCCCCTGAGCTGGGTGTATTTTATGGCTGGTTTTTTATACCCTTTGTAATTGGAATCATCGCCTTTATCAGGCGGTTTCATATTCCTTTTTTTAAACTTATTCTGCTTGCTCTTCCGGTTTTTTTGATATCTGCAAGCTTAACAGGAGATGAGTTCTATACCCTAAGGATTTTGGAATATTTGTGGGCTTTAACAATTATCATATCTTTCGGGGCTTTCCTGATATTAGAAAAAATTAATAGTAAGCAGGTCAGGCTCATACTGCCGGTTATGCTGACCGTTTTTTCCCTTGTTCTTTTCTATCTCTCATACGGAATTCTTTATAAATATGAGGCTGAAGGATATGCAGGGAAAGTATATATTGAGCTGAAAGATAAACTGGCGCCCTATAGCGGCAAACAGATTATAGTAGATTCATGGAGGGATATTGCCATAGGTCTTAGGATTGCTTATTTTGAAAAATATGATGCAAATAAATTATCTGCAATTTTGGGGCCGCAGATCTTTGCTGATTATTATAAAGCGGAAGGGGACATACAGGAAGTTTATAAGGTGAACAATATGGAATTCCGGCCCTTTGTATGGAAAGAAGACAGCGGTCTAAAAAATACCATATTAGTCGGCGATAGCCTGGCGATCTCTGAAGATCAAGTCTATTCTAATAAATTAACACCGCTATTTGAAATTAAAAATTTAAACGGGAGTACAGCTATAAAAGCTTACACTACTGAATAGTTTTTGTTAATCAAGAGCAGAAGACGCAAATTTAGACGAAGTCGCAAGCTCTGCTTCTTTTGAACTAATCCCGCTTAACTACTACCCTATTTAACTAGCTGATAGAGCTGTATCAAGCTAAGGAGGTAGTTAATTGATATAATCTATATTGTTGAAATATTTTATTTTAAAATTATTTGTATTATTTTTTGTATTCCTTTTAGGAAACATTATGATTGGGACTGACTCTGTACGAAAGTTTGATTGTGATATGTTCTTTCCTGATCTTGAATATGAAAGATACTGCTTACCACTGAAAAGTTTTGGATTTAATGCTTGGGTAGTATTTTTATCCATCCCAGTACTTACTTTTCTATCTGGATTCCTGTATAAAAGTGTAAAAATATTCTTGTTGGTTGATATTATTTGGATATTGCTCACAGAATCTCTGGTAAGGATATTTGAAATTCCTGCTATCTATAGCAGTCTTGAACATAGCTATCTTGAATATTCAATTTTTGCTGCCCAAGTCCCTGTAGTTATTTATCCAAAAGGAATTATTATTAGTGATCAAATGAAAGTTCTTGCAATTTTAGTTATCCTAAGTTTAGGGAGTGGTTACTTAGGAAGTTTATTAAAAACAATCATTTCAAGAATTTTATCTTCAAAATTAGTTCGATTCCATTCTCTATGAGGTGTTTAAACCAGGAGATTAGAGGGCTTATAAAAAATCTGCTGACTAGCCCGTTGTATCAATATATTCAGGGCTTTTCTGGGGACACTGCCCCGTCTTTCCTACGGCAAGTTTACATGAGTTTATCGAAGTGCTCAAGATTGAAATTAAATTGCTAGCAACTCAGAAAGAATGGGATTCAGCTATATCTGTTCTAACTATGGTGAGTGACTTTTCTAGAATCTCCCTTTTTTGATTATTGAGCAACTGATTTAGGTAATTTACAATATTTTTTGGATTTTGGTCTTTTAATCTAATAACTATGCAAGCTACATGGTATTTAGGAAATTGCGTTAAACCAATAAAATCTTTATCCAGCGTTAGGACAATCCTTCCTTCTCTCTGAGCTATTTTGATGATTTCAGTATCTTTAGCTAATAAATTAATTTTCTTAAGATCTAAAACATCATGCCCGTTTTGGACTAAATATAAAACAACTGATTGGGGGATATTAATATCAGCGAGAAATTTCATGAGCTACAACTTGAGCTTTATCAAAAATATAGCTCTCTTCTTTACCCACCAGCTTAGCTGCATAATTAACTGCTGCTTGGATTTGTTTTTTAGTCAGAAATGGATATTCTTTAAGAATCTCATTTTTTTCCATACCAGAGGAGATAAGCTCTAAAATAGTTTCAACAGATATTCTAGTTCCGGCAATAATAGGCTTACCACCAAGTATTTTTGGATCTTGTGTAATAAGGCTTTTCATTAACGATATTATACCATGAATCACCGCTAATCTTTCAAATGAATGAAGCCTGGTATAGCTTGTTTTAACAGCCTAAATTCCTTTCGGAGCGGGAGACGCAAATTTAGACGAAGTCGCAAGCTCGTGCAGGCTCCTCTGGTATTTTCTCACTTCGTTCGAAAATCGTACAGGGTCGCTAATCGCTCGCCATGTCACGACTCCCTGCCTACCCAATCTAACAAAAATCGGCCACAGGGACCGATTTTTGTTGTGAGCTGGAGACGGTATTAGAGTTGGACTTCAAAAGTTATTTAACGATACCTCCGAAGAGGCAAAACTTTTAGCCTATCAGCTAGAAATACTTGGGAACTTGGATAAAAGTTTTTAGAGTTATTCAATTACCGGTGTAGCTGGAGTTTGCCCTTGTGATTCATTTTGAAATTCTGGTATTGTCCGTAATACTTTTTCAAAACCAAGTAAATCCTTCTTGCCTTCTACTGGAACTTCAGCAAGATACGAATGCCAGTAAGGTAATAGTTTGTCCATTAATGGAAACAAATTTTTATGTCCAACAAAAGGGGGATAAGTTTCTCCTTCATTGAGCCTGACTCGTAATTCATTGTCTGCAATTAACTGTATGAGTGCATGACTCAAGTCTGTATAGTCTAGGTATGAATGGAGAACTTCATGCCACAGATAGACAGTAGCGTAATTATCCCACTCCGGAGAGTGTCCCCAAGCTATATCATTATTCCCCAGATACTGTCCATTTTTTAAGCTAGGGTGAGTTACCCAGATTGTTACTTGTTTATTCAAATCCACTCCTGCCATTTCCTGTACTACTTGAGATGTTTGTGGGTAATTTCTTTCCCATTCTGCTTTAAGACTTGCTATATATATTTCCGTTTGCTGCCTGATTTTTCCAAACTCACTTCCCTGTTCAATATTTGTCAAAAATCCCGTTACTTCCTCCAATGTTCCTCCAGATGCAGTAAATTGTTTGAGAGATGCTCTCCCAGCGATAAAGTCATAACATCTTTTTGATAATGCCCGTGCAGAATCTTGAAATACCACAAGATCTTCTCTATGCTCTTGTGAAGAAAATCGATTATCATCCATACATGCGATTGTATGTTTGATAAGATGTCTGTTATCAATTCTAAAATCCATCCTCAAACCTTCAGATTCTTTTCGCTCTGTATTGTTAAGTTTCGCTACTGGCGGTTGTGGAACACCCAATCCCTCTCCTGCTTCTGACATGTTTTCATATTAATGGAATGGAGCTCTATAAACAAGATTCCTTGCTTTATAGCCAGTCTTTAAACTAATTTGATTGTTTAGCTTGTCCTAACAATCTAAATTCCTTATGAGCGGGATAGGGGAATTGAACCCCTTACATACTGCTTGGAAAGCAGTCGTTCTACCGGTGAACTAATCCCGCACGAAATTACATTTTACCCTAAATAATTGATTTATTTCAAGGTAAATTTGCATATTGACAAAAATTAAGAAATATTGTTAAATATTCTCATAACCTGAAAGGTTAAAACTAATATGTCTACTATAACTATCTCGCTTCCCAGCCAAATAACCAAAAGAATTGACGATGAGGCAAAAAGACGAGGTTTTGCTACACGCTCTGAATTTATTAGAAGCTTACTAAGAAGATACCTGACTCAGGATCCGGAATTGGAAACATTTGAAAAAGCTCCTCTTAGTGAAGTAAAAATGGAATTGGCAAGAACCGGTAAATATAGTGAAAAATTTATTGAGAGCGTAATTGAAGGATTGGCAAAATCCTCACAATATGAGGGTTAAACCATTACGTCAGGATCTCCAAAAATACCTTACTAAACGAAGTCTAATCAGAAAATTCGATAAACAACTCCAACTATTTAAACATAATCCTAAGCATCCTTCCCTGAACACAGAAAGGCTGGAACCAAAAAGCCTGAAGATTTACTCCTTTCGGATAGACAGAAAATATCGTGCTGTTTTTATTCTGGTAAGCCCATTTGAAGCAGAGGTTATCGATATAAACGACCACTATCAATAAACTTCCGCTCCGCCTTTGGCGCGAGCGGTTTTCTTTAAAAGTTTACAAGAAACTACAGAAAACCTTAGCTCATTTATACCCACAATCCCGCGGAAGACTGTAATCACTTAAGCATTCATCCCTCCGTCAATGGCGGAGGGTTTTCTGCTAGTGATTATAAATATTAGCGGATTTCGTAGCTTAGGGTAACCGTAACCTTAATTTCAGATGAACCTGGCTGTATAGAAGTATCAGAAACTTTGGCAGCAGATTCTACGGCATTTAACCCTACCGGCAGAGGTCTGGGACCCCCATTAAAACCTTCTGAATAATTAACCAATCTGCCTAAACTAAATCCGGCAATTTTGGCAGCATTTTCAGCCTTTCTTTTGGCAGATTCCACTGCCTTTTTTCTTGCTTCATCTTGCACTTTGCTTTTATCATCCACATCAAACCTAATCCCGCCCACCTGGTTAGCCCCGTTTGCAGTTGCTGCATCAATCACCTCATTTGCAAGGTCAATTTTTCGCACCTTTATAGTCAGATTTGTTGAAGCATTGTAGCCGGTTATCCTTTGTGTGCCGCTTTGAAAATCTATATCCGGGTTTATATTATAGTTTGTCGTCTGAATATCTTTACCCTCAATTCCTAATTTCTTTATAGCTTCCGAAACTTTATTTATAGACGTATTCAACTGGTCCTGAGCTGCTTTGACAGTTGGCCCTTGGGAGGTAACACCGGCATTAATTATGGCTATATCAGGCTTTACTGTTGCCGTACCTTCACCGGTTACATTAAAAGTCTCGGATTTGGCAGTTATCACACTGTCAACAGAAAAAGGAATAGGGCCTGCTATTTTTGTATAGAGGAACAAAATTGCAAAAAACACCAAAATCGGCCCGGCTACTCTAAGTAAATCATTCGCAGCGGGAACCTTATTCATACACCTATTTTACCACCATTCAGCAAGTTATATAATAAGCATGAAATGATTTTCATCCGGAATTATATTCTTCATCTTCTTTACAAAAATTTCCTCAAGCCAATCCTTTTTTTACTTGATCCGGAATTTATACATGACCGGATGACTATATCCGGACGCTTGCTTGGCAGTAATGCTTTTACCCGCTTCCTGACATCAATATTTTTTTCTTACACTCATCCTGCTTTGGAGCAGGAAATTTTGGGAATTAAATTTAAAAACCCGATAGGCCTGGCAGCAGGATTTGATAAAGATGCTTACCTTCCTGGTATTTTACCTTCTGTTGGGTTTGGATTCACGGAGGTGGGAACAATCACAGGCAAACCTTGTGAGGGCAACCCAAAGCCACGGCTTTGGAGGCTTAAAAATTCTAAAAGTTTGGTGGTTTATTACGGCTTAAAAAATGATGGCTGTGAAGAAATCTCCAAAAGGCTTAAAAATCAAAAATTCTCTATTCCGGTTATCACAAGCATTGGCAAAACAAACAGTAAGGAAACCATGGAAGAAAAGAAGGGTATTGCAGACTACTTAAAGGCCTACAAAGCTTTTTTGGATATCGGCCAAGTCTTTGATATTAATATCAGCTGTCCAAACGCTTTCGGCGGCTTGCCTTTTTCAGATCCTAAAAAGTTAGACAATCTGCTTTCTCAAATAGACAAAATTCCCTCCAAAAAACCCATTCTTTTGAAAATGCCTCCTGATTTAAAAGATGGGGAACTTGATGAAATATTAAAAGTTGTCTCAAAACACAAAGTTTCCGGCTTTATTTGTTCCAATTTAACCAAAGACCGGAAAAAATCTGAAAGGAAAATAACCGATAAATTTATTCCGGATCATGGGGGATTAAGCGGCAAGTTAGTAGAGGATTTGGCAAACGAACAGATTGCCAAAATTTATCAAAAAACCAAAGGGAAATATGTAATTATTGGTTTAGGAGGCGTTTTTAGCGCCGAAGATGCATATAAAAAAATCAAGCTTGGCGCATCTTTAATACAACTAATCACCGGCATGATTTTTGAAGGACCTCAACTGATCAGTGAAATAAATTTTGGTTTGGTCAGATTGTTAAAAAAAGACGGCTTTAAAAATATTTCCCGAGCTATCGGTACAGCTTTTTCTTCTTAATCTGTCGCAAAAGTTGTATACTAATAAAGTATCAATATGGAAGAGTTTAACAAATCTACTTCTGCACCCGCGCCTGAAACTGCGCCTATACCTGCAGAACAAAAGATGGTTCCAACTCACAATAAGTTCAAACTTTCAAAAAAAATAATAATTTTGACAGGTATTTTACTAGTTATTTTAGCTGGTGTAACTGCTTATCTCATCTTTGTAAAAAATGCTAAGGAACCTCAAAGCCTTTCTCAAGCAAGTAATAACCAGCCGGTAACTTCTCCTAGCTCAATGCCTTCAACAGTAAACGCAAATTTACCTGAGACAAAATCAATTGACATTCTAAACCCATTAGCTTTAATTAGAGCTGCATTTGTTAGAAATGGCAGCATCTACCTATACGAGGACGGCAAAGAAAAACTAGTCGCTAAAGCAGCACAAAAAACAACCCAACAGGCTTGTTATAATCTCACATACCCATTCTTATCACCCAGCGGCAAGTACCTGGCTTACATTGAACAAATAGGTGAGCAGCCTGGTTATGGAGGGTGTTTAGAAGGTTTTTTGCGTATTGTAGACACCTCAACCGGAGTTAATAAACCTACTAGCTACAAAGTAGTTTTTTTCAATTGGACTCCTTCCAACCTGCTTAACTTTTCCCCCGGTCGAGAAGCATCACAAGCACCGCGAAAATATACTGTAAAGAATATCTATTTTGACCCTACTGCACAAAAGGAAACAGTATTTGAAACAGTTATAGACCAAGATAAAAACACATGGGCTGATACTATGCTTTCAGCAGATTACCCATCTGATGATTTAAATAAGCTTGTAAGATTTAAGGATAGTAAGTATTACTTTGTTGATAATGGTTCTAATAAAGAAATTTTACTTTTTGATAAAACCCAAATTACAGGTTTCCTTCATTGGTCACCCAGTGGCAGGTATGCAGTTTTTGAAAGTATAAAGAAGCCAACAAAGGCTTTTAATACTATAGAATTAATAGTAGACACACAAAACCTTTCTGCAACACCTAAAGAGATTACAGTTGGTCTAGGCTCAGCTGGCGGTGATTTTTCAACAGGCCGTAAATGGTATTTTGAAAAAGGGTTTGTAACCTATTGCAGGCAAGACTTATATTTTGTAGACGGAAGTCAACCATTAGAATTAACTAATGACGGTGGCGGAGGTTGTCATAATGAAGAAGGTTTTGTAGCCACTTCACCTGGTGGGGAATACGCTTTTGTGAAGTTTAAAGATAGGTTTGAGGTTCATACAAAAGATGGGAATAAAACAGCAATCAAAGAAACAACTGCATTAACCAAGGCAAGAGGCGAGCCTAAAAATCTTATCTGGTTGAATGATGATTATATGGTAATTTTTGAAAGTACATATGGCGGGTATTCTGGTTCAGATAAAAAACCGAATGTTCACCTTTTTGACCGCAAAGCAAACATTATAAAACCTTTGATTGAAAATGCGTATCTTATTGATAGCCTGCCAAATTAATTCCTAGGTGCTAATACCTTCAGTAGTTTGTCTTTTAAGGTAATACATTTGTTAGTGTCCTTCGGCAGGCTCAGGGCCTTTCGATTCTTTTAATCATTATATCAGTAGGATCTTAAGTTACGGGAGTCGAAGACCTTGAGTGAGGTCGATTTATCGACCGAATCGAAAGGTCGGGGTGGAGAGAATAAGAACCTTTCGCTACGCTCAAGAACCTTGCGACCTTCGGTCTTTGAACCGCACTTCGTGCTGGACTTAAATTCTCATTCCACAAATTTGCTTCAGAACCTCCACCTTTGGCGGAGAACCTGAATCAAGTCGGGGTGGAGAGAATTGAACTCTCTACATCTGCGTCCCAAACGCAGCGGTCTACCGATGACCTACACCCCGGAACAGGTCTTAATCAAACCTGAGTTAGTATTGTACCAGAACTTTGGCCTTGTTAGAATACTAATTAGGTGAAAATTGAAAGATCTGTCCTTTTTTTAATCATCATAGGCTTCCTGATATATTTTAACGGCTTATTCGGGTCTTTTGTCTGGGATGATGAGGAGCAAATAGTTGCAAACGGAATAATTCACTCAATTAAAAATATCCCACACCTTTTTTTAGGCAGCACTTTTAACCCGGGTGGGGCAAGCTCTTTAGGAGGAATGTACTACAAACCCTTAATGAGTGTTTCTTTCTCTTTTCTTTATTCTGTTTTTGGTTCTAATCCTTTTTTCTTTCATCTGTTCCAACTACTTATTCACATCGCAAACGCCTTGTTGGTATTTTATTTTTTTAAATATTTTTTTAATCAAAAGGCCGCTTTTTTTGCATCTTTATTTTTTCTAATCCATCCTGTAAATAGCGAAGCCGTGCTGTATGTTTCCGCTCTTCAGGACACCCTGTTTTTCTTCTTTGGAATGCTGGTGATGAATTTGTTAAAAAAAGGATCAGGAAAAATCTCCACTGTTTTTTTATCCGCATTTTTCCTTTTGTTGTCTTTGCTTTCAAAAGAAACAGGATCATTATTTTTTGTTGTTGCAATAGTTTTTAAATTTTTCTTTGAAAAAAATAAACGCTTTTTATATCTTTTTTCATTTTTTATTGCCGGAGCAATTTATCTTTTCTTGCGTTTTGCGGTAGCCGGCATGTCTGTTGGTAAATTCGGACCTTCACCGATTATGATGGCAACTTTTTACGAAAGGCTGATAAATATGCCGCAAATTGCCTTCTTTTATTTAAAAACTTTTTTCTGGCCTGCTTCTTTGGCAATAGACAGACAGGAAATTATCAGGGAAGTTAGTTTTTATAATTTCTATCTTCCCCTGATTTTTGTTTTATTATTCCTGTCTGTAACCGGCACTGCCCTATTTTTGATTTACAAAAGAAATGGGAACAATTTTAAGATCTGTCTTTTCTTTTTATTATGGTTTGGCTTAGGGATGGGATTGCATCTTCAGATTTTTCCTTTGGATATGGCGCTTGCGGAGAGGTGGTTTTATTTTCCTATAGCCGGCCTTTTAGGACTTGTATTAATTTCAGGCAGTCAATTTAACTTATTTAACCAAAAAAAACTTTTGTATTTTTTTGTAATTTTGATAATTTTTGCCTTATCAATCCGGACATTCATAAGAACCTTTGACTGGAGAAACGGGCTTACCCTTTTCAGTCATGATATAAAATTATCCGGCAAAAGCTTTAACCTTGAAAACAACTTAGGAGTGGGGCTTTTCAGGACCGGCAGAGTAGAGGAGGCAGCTATTCATTTTGAAAATTCAACCAAGCTCGCCCCTTATTGGTGGACTAATTGGAATAATTTGGGGGTGATTTATGAGCGGCAAAAGGATTTTGAGAGAGCAGGGAAATCTTATCAAAAAGCAATTGATAACGGAAAGTATTACCTTGCCTACGAGAATTTAGCAGGCTTGTTTTTGAACCATAAAAAGTCCCCGAAAGAAGCCAAAGAATTTATTGAAAAATCCCTTATTGATTTACCCAACAATTGGAAGCTGCATTATATACTGGCCTTATCAGAGCTTCAGCTGGAAAACCGCGAACCTGCAATTCAATCAGCCCGAAAAGCTTACCAGCTTTCTCCAAATGAACAAACCTACCGGTTACTAAAAAATATGGCAACTAATTCCCCCTAGTGCCCAGGGTGGGAGTCGAACCCACACGACCTTGCGGCCATTGGATTTTAAGTCCAACGTGTATGCCATTCCACCACCTGGGCATTAATTGAACTATTTTACCAAAAAGGTATTGATACTTCGAGTCTCAGTATTAATACTGTGCCAAACCGAAGTATTGACAATTGGAAGGATGTCTATTATTCTAGGTTTTCTATGTTAAAGATACGCAAACAACTTCTTTTCTTAGCACTCTTTTCAATTGTCGGATTTATTACCCTACAAATTCCTTTTAATAAAGTCATGGGGTCAAATGTTTCATTCACCCTTTTTGACTTCTTCGGTCCAATTGCCGGAGGATTTTTAGGCCCTGTTTTAGGCATTGTTTCCGTTTTAGGAGTGGAGCTATTCAATTTATTTGTTAAACAAACCCCCCTGACAACAGGATCCATAATCAGACTTTTCCCGATCCTTTTTGCAGTCTTATACTTTGCCCTAATTCACAAAAAAGCTGCGCAGGGAAAATGGCTTCTTATAGTGCCCCTGTTTTGCATCGCAGCTTTTATCGCTCATCCAATCGGCAGACAGGTTCCTTATTACGCTTTAATGTTTTGGCTGATTCCTGTTATTGCATATTTTAAGAAAGATAATTTATTTGTAAAAAGCTTAGGCTCTACCTTTACTGCGCATTCAGTGGGTGGAGCAGCCTGGATTTGGGCATTTAATTTACCGGCATCAGTCTGGAACAACCTTATCCCTGTGGTTATAGCCGAAAGAATCCTGTTTGCAGCAGGCATTGCTGCTTCCTACATTTTAGTAAAATACACCCTGACTTTTTTAATTTCAAAGAAAATTTTGCCCAAGCCGGAATTTAATGCTTTATTCTGATTTAAAATTTCCCAAAAAAGTTGGCAGGCCTTTTTTCTATACAAACTTTGTTGCCACCCTTGACGGCAAGGTAGCGGTAAAAAAGCCCGGGTACTTTCCCATAGGCAGCAAAACAGACTACCAAACTTTAGTACAGTTAAGATCATATGCGGACTGTTTAATCCACGGCAAAAATTTAGCCGGAGAATTTGGGGAAATCACGCTTCAAAGCTTAAATAAAATTTCCTTTAAAAAACTGCGCCGGAAACTGGGAAAACAGGAAAATTTGCCATACCTGATACTGACAAAACATATCGGTTCCTTACCAAAATCCCTGGGTGCCAACGTAATCCACCCTCCAGGTCGGATTTTCGGCCTGGCAAAATATCTTTATAGCAAAGGTTACAAAAATATTCTTGTAGAAGGAGGGCCAACACTACTGGGATCCTTTTTAAAAGAAAATTTAATTGATGAGTTTTTTTTAACAATAGCACCTAAAATCTTTGGAAGCGGAAAAGATACTTTAACTTTAGTAGAGGGCGTTTTATTTCCTCCCACAAAGATTAAAAGGCTTAAGCTGATATCGTTTAAGCAAATACATAATGAAATATATTTGCGCTACCGCACAATTTAAGCCATTTTAACCTTTTCGCTTTTAACGATCTTCTCTGGGACGAGCAATGTTAACAACGATCTTGCGACCTTCAACATCTGCACCATTAAGATTTTTGACTGCGTTTTGAGCTTCTTCATCAGTAGACATCTCGACGAAACCAAATCCTCTGGATCTGCCTGTCTCACGGTCTTTAACAACCTGTGCTGAGACAACATTACCAGCCTGAGCAAAAATCTCACCAAGCTTGGCATCATCAACAGCCCAAGGTAAAGAACCTACGAACAATTTTCTGTTATTCAATTCAACTCACCTCCCTTTCTTTTCAATTTACTGTGGAGGTGAATTACTGTAAAAACACTAAATACACTTTAACCACTGTGTATATTATCCCAAATTTATCATAAAATAGCAAATATGGCTAAGCGCCCGGTGTATTTGACGCGCGCAGACTGCGTGCCGAAAACAGAAGACGGGGATTGTTACACAAAGGATGACTGAGCACGCAAAAAGCGCGCAAGTAATCGCGCAACCTATGATTTAAGCGTATAATAAATTGCAACCCCTGCGCCTTCCTGTTTAATCAACCCCTTCTCAATCAGTCTTTTTAATTTAAGCTGAGCGGTGCGTTTGGCAACTTTTAAAATATCCACCACGTCATCAGATGTAATCCTGCCTACGGTGGTAAGGAATTCTATAAGAGGAATCTCGTCTTTATCGACAAAAATCTGTTCGCCTTTTCCGGGGACCTTATCCAAACCGGTGCTTTGGATATCATCTCTCACCCGCATTGCTTCCACCAAAAAGCCTTCAGTGAAATATTCCAACCATGAAGTAATATCATGTCCAATTCTTTCCCGATAGGTTTTCTCAATTTGAAGGGCGTTATAATACTCCAAACGGTCCTGATTATAGTATTCATCTAAAACCAAGATCTTCCGGAAATCCCAACTATTTTGCATAAGGTGCAATTGGGTGAGCAATCGGGTGGTCCTGCCGTTTCCATCTGTGAACGGGTGAATAGAGGCAAATTCCAAATGCAAAATCCCTGCACTAATAACCGGATGAAGCCCTTCGCGGCTAGCCTTTTTCAGCCAGGCTATCAAATCGAAAACCAACGCAGGCACTTTTTTAGCAGAAGGCGGCCGGTACATGATTTTATCAATATTGCCGACAGTATTTACCACATATACGGTAGAGGGGCGGAAATAACCGCTTTTGCGCGGCTCCAAAACACCTTTCGTAACTTCTTTTTGGATCACCAGTACATCTTCAATGTCAAAAGCCTTTTCTTCTGCCAGTTTGTCCACTAAAAGAAGAGCATCCTGATAATTTTTCACCTCATCAATAGATTTAGGGTCTGCCATAACTTTTTCACCACCCAAAACCTTATTCACCTGGAATTGAGCCAGTTTGTTTCCTTCAATTGAAGTTGAAGTGTGAACCATTTTCACTATTGCCTGACGCCGAAGTTCTATTTCCCTTTGAGGCAGTACACGCGAGCGTTCAACAATAGTTTTAATCTCGGAAATTTTACTGATTTTATCTAAAATTGATGTAGTAATTGTATATTTTGGATCGAACATAAGCCTATTATATCATAAATATCGCGCAAAAAGCGCGCAAGAAATCGCGCAACCTACACCACAACTTTTCTTGATTTTAGGAAAAAGTATCCCACAATCAAAGCTGTTGCTATTGGGGAAAGCCAGGTGGGGATATGCAAGCCGAAACTATCCATAAGCATGATGGTGCCTAAAATTAAAATAGAATACATGGCGCCGTTTTTTAGGAAAACATATTTTTTAATTCTTTCAATATTGCCAAGCGTCAATTCCCTGACCACAAATGCTCCGATCCCATTACCCAATAAAATCAACGGTACAGAAAGGGTAAAGGCAAAGGCCCCAATTACACCGTCTATGGAAAATGTGGCATCAATCACCTCAAGGTACAAAATTTTGCTAAAGTCACTTTTGGTGGAAGAAAACAGTTTCTCCTCTGCTTTCTTGGCGTTTTCCTTAAAACCGTGGGTGATAAAAAACGCTGTTGACCCGACAACCGCCCCGAAAGCCATCATCGGATTAATTTTTAGCGCAAACCAAACTATTACTGCAAGGATTACGGAGACTACCGCATAAAACCAAACGCCCTGCGAATAGAAAAACTTTTCTCCACGAAGACCAAACTGTTTCGGCTCCAGGAATAACCAGTGAAAAAAGAGAAATATTAAAAAAATGCCCCCGCCGGATAATAAAATAGGCGCAGAAGCCTCTATGGCCGCAATTACAGCCGGGTCAGAGCTTAAAGCCGCGGTGAATGCACCTATCGGTCCAAGCGAAGGATTTGTTGCCCAAACAATTGCCCACGGAAGCAAACCCCGAAGCAAGAAAACCGCAATTAAAAGGCCCCAAAGCAAAAACCACTTACGGGCTTTTTGCGCCATGGTGGATAAAACTTCCGCATTGATAATTGCATTATCAATGGAAGATATCGTCTCAAATAAAATAAGCCCTGAAACTACCAGTACAATTGATAAAATATCCATTTATGATTAAAATACTTTAATACAAATCATCGGTATGGGCAATATATTGAAAAAAATCGACCAAAAGGTGTTTGGGAAACTATTTATTATACTTGCAGTTTTTCTTATCGGACTTGGACTTGGTAGGGAGTATCTTTCTAAAAATCAAAATCCTAACTCTTACACGCAAAATACCCTGAATGCTTTTATCTCTGAAATTTATGACAAAGTCAAAGAAAATTACTGGAATAATATTTCAGATGCAGAGCTTTTGGAGCTTTTCAAATTATCCATTGAAAAAAATAACGGCAATATAAACGTATCTAAATTCGAAGATAAGAATAATCTTTTAACTGGGTTTTCAAATGCAACGTCCGGCATGAATGATGAAGAAAAAAATAAGTTTACAGCTTTAGTAGCCGCATCAGTATTATCATCACTAACCCCTGTTGGAAGATCAGGTTTGTATACCCAGGCTTTGGAACAGCAGCTAAAAAACAAGGTGGAGAACGTAAATCCGGGAAAAGATTTGTATAAGGATCTGGGTCTGCAAAAAGGCGCCTCGGAAGCAGCTGTAAAACAGGCATATCAAAACAAAGCAAATGAGCTTTCAGGAGATAAGTCCCCAAAATCACAGGAAAAATTGAAAAGCCTAAGTTATGCCAGGGATACTTTGACTCAAAAAGACACCAAAGAAAAATATGATCAAAAAGGTGTGGAGCCGACTATTTTCTCCCGCATTGAAGGGTCCGGAATTTTGTATGTCCAATTTAAAAAATTTTCCCCCACATCTTTGGAAGAATTTAAGAAAACTTTTGAAAAGTATAAAGATAATACAGCCCTTACAGCTTTAATTTTCGATCTTCGCGGAAACATCGGCGGAGCAATAGATTCCTCAGCTTACTTTTTAGGATATTTTCTGGGTAAAGGCCAGTATGCTTTTGATTTCTACCATAAAGGTGAATATATCCCTTTTAAAACTCAAACAGACAAGCTTCCTTCCGCTGCAAAATTTAAACAAGTTGTTGTACTTATTGATCAAAATACGCAGTCTTCCGCAGAAATGATGGCCGCATCTTTTAAGAGATATCATTTGGGGGCAGTTTTAGGAGTCCCTTCCAAAGGCTGGGGAACTGTGGAGCGGGTTTTCCCTTTGGAAAACCAAATAAGGGGCAGCGAGAAATATTCGCTGTTTTTAGTTCATTCGCTTACCTTGCGTGATGACAATCAGCCGATTGAAGGCAGGGGAGTGGAACCGGATATAAATATTAATGATCAAAACTGGCCGCAAAAACTGTTTCTATATTTTAATAATCCGGATTTGGTTGAGACAATTAAAAAAGTAATGAGCTACAAAGATTCAGGCTTTTCAGGGTCATATTCTTTAGAAAACCCGAAGTGAGATCTAACTCCGTATGGGCTTACGGTTCGCACCTGTGATCCGAATACACCTCCTTCATTATCATAAACAACAGTCCATGAACTTCCCTCCATAGACTGAATAGTCCAACCATCCGGCAAACTGGTTATGTTATGATAAGAAGTACCGGGAGGAGCTGGTTCGATACATATACCATGTTTTGCAAATATATCCAGGGGATACTTTCGACCTGCATTATCACGGGTTGCAATTTCAAAAACCGGTTTATCAGTTTGGGGTGCAACTTGGGCAGCGACAACCGGAACTAAAGGGGGTTTACCTCTTTCTTGGACAAGTCCGTTAAGATCAAAAAATTCCGGCTTTACTGCCATATTTGTGCAAAAGACAGCGCAAATGAATATTAATTTAATAATGCAGAATTAACCGTGAAAATGTCAAGCATTAGATTATTATGGGGTAATTAAGGCATTATTTTTTCCACTTTTTCCTCTGCTTCTTTTGGATCAATCGGTTTTTTAAGCCTGTAAAATCTTGAAATTACAAAAATCAAGATCGCATAAAAAAGCATGGCAAACAAGGTTGACCACTCAATTTCCTGTCTGCCTGTTAAACTTACGGTTGAAGGAAAAAGCCCGATAAAAAGAATGGTAAAAGGTATTGAAATTATATTTATAATAATGCTGAATATATTTAACGGATTTGCGCCAAACAGCTTTAGTAAAAACCTTATCAAAAGCAGGGCCTCTATAACCAGCAATATGTACCAAAGAATTTCCTTATATCTGACGATTTTTTTCTTTTTTTCATAGTCTATCTGCGGTGACTCCACCTTAATTACAGGTTTCTCTCCGCTTCTTGGCTCAACAACTATTGGTTCTTTAAGAATAGGTGTATCAATCTGCATACTGTAATTATGCACAAAGAAGCATAATAGACCCATAAAAATAGGGTAAGAATCTTGACAGATTTCTTACGCTAATTTGACCTTTATCTTATGCATCAGGGATATATTAGAAAATAGTTATTCGCTTTTCGCTACTCGCTATTGGCAATTTCTTGCTAAAAGCTAACAGCTAATTGCTAAAGACTTATTTTAAAAAGGAGGTGATATAAATGGCAGAGCAAAATATGCAGGACCCATTATCCGCTATATCTAAAGTCAAACACTTAAATCCAATTGCAGCAGCAGTTGCGGGAGCAGTGGTTGGTGCAGGAGTAGCGATGGCCGGATCAAAAATCATGTCCGATAAAAAAACCAGGGATAAAGTCAGAGATACTTTCCATGATGTCAGGGAAAAAATAGCGGACTCGATGGAAAAAGCCGGGCGCAACCTGAAAAAACATCAATAGTCTGATATAGAAGCATTCCGCCGGCTGAATTGCTAAAAGATTATATTTAAATTTTCCCTTTATACAAGCCACTATTTTTAGTTTGGCTGCCTGTTATATTCCCATCTTTATCAAATTCAAAGATATGGATTTCGCCGAAATTTAATTCAAGCTTTGAGATATCCTCATCTGAGATATTTTTTAAATACTTTATTAAAGCCCTTAAGCTGTTGCCTGATGAAACTATCAAGACATTTTTTCCTGATTTTAAATCTTCCAATATTTTTTCCCGAAAAAAGGGGATAACCCGCCCGTATACCTGTTTTAATGATTCGCCTCCGGGAATAAGTTTATCCCACTTGCGCCTGATGCTGTTAAACTCCTCCGGACCGACTTCTTTTTCCACTTCCCATTTGTTTTTGCCTGTATAAATTCCATAATCACGCTCATTTAATGCAGGATCTTTTATAAGGGGAATGGTTAAGCTTAATTCCTTTGCTATCTCATCAAAGGTCTGCGTCACCCTGTCCAAAACAGAAGTATAGGCAGCATCTATTTTTATACCCTGCAAAGCCACAGCAGCCTCTTTTGCCTGTTTTCTGCCTTCCTCATTTAAAGGAATATTTGTGAGACCATGCCACCTGCCGTTAACATTCCAGTCTGTTACTCCGTGTCTTACTAAAATTAAAAATGCCATATTTTTTATATGTCATTCCGATCCGCCAGCTGGCGGAGAGGAATCTCTCAACTTGTTTGAGATACATTCACTTACGTATCAGGATGACATTAAAAGTTTCTTTCTATCTCTATCAGCCTATTATACTTCGCCAGCCTGACTTCCTGAGTCGGCGCTCCGCTTTTTAAACCATCTGCCTCCACACCATATGCCAGATCTGCAATAAAACTATCCATAGTTTCGCCTGACCTGTGGGAGATTATCACTTTCCAATTATAACTTTGCGCAAGCTTGATTGCCTCCAAAGTCTCTGTTACAGATCCAATCTGATTGGGCTTTATTATCACACCTGTTGCGGCTTTTTCTTTCTGAGCCTTATTTATAAGATCCGGATTTGTCACGGTTAAATCATCTGCAATTATCCAAATCTTTTCTCCTAAATTTGCGACTATTTTAATAAAGCCGTCTTTATCATCTTCCGAAAAAGGATCTTCAATGGACAATAGGGGGTAGGAAGTAGCGAGTAGGTTGTAGTAAGACAATAAATCGTCACTGCTTTTAATTTTCCCCCTAAGATTATATATTCTGTTTTCAAAAAATGTAGAGGCAGCCACATCCAAAGCCAAACTGACTTCCGGACCGGTTGCGTTGCGGTTTAGAACCTGCAAACCCACCCTCGGATCATCGCTTTTTATAGTTAATGCCCCTTCATCGCCAAGCCTAACCTCCCCAAAGTTTTTTTCAATATCTTCCTGCAGCTTTTCAAAACAATTTTTTGCATACTCCAGGCCTTTGGCAGGGGAGGGGAATTTGGTTACTAAAATATACTCCTGAAAAGGCAGGCTGTCCTTGGCATGCAATCCTCCTCCTATTAAATTAAAGTAAAGATAGGGAAATTTCCGGGGGGTTTTACCCAGTATTTTTGATATTAATTGAAAGCACTGTAAATTCTCAGATTTTGCCAATAGCTTTGTGAAGGCAATTGATAAAACTAAAATTAAATTTCCGCCTAAATTGGATTTTTCTTTTGTGCCGTCTGTGCTTATTAAGAAGCCATCAAACTCCCAAACTGTTGGAAAATCTTTATTTAAGATCTGGTTTTTGATAGTTTCAAATTTAGAAAGCACAAGGCTTGGCTCAAGGGTTGTAGTTTCAAATTTTCCTTTGCTTTTGCCGGCAGGCACAGATGCAGATGCCTCAAAATCCCCGGATCTTAAAACAGCTTCCAGTGTATCCTTGTTTCTGGAATCTTTTACTATTCTGATGTTTATATCTGAAATTTTCATTCTTGTGAACGGATCGCCTGCATGGTGGAAATCACCGAGTCCGGATTAAGGGACATGCTTTCAATGCCAATGCTTACTAAAAATTTTGCAAAATCCGGATAATCAGAAGGCGCCTGCCCGCAGATTCCGATATATTTGCCTCTTTTTTTGCAGACTTTAACAACTTCACTTATCAGCTGTTTAACAGATTCATCATTTTCATTGGCAATGCCTTTTACTTTTTCGTTTCCGTCCCGGTCAATCCCAAGCGCCAGCTGAGTTAAGTCATTTGACCCGATACTCATGCCGTCAAAAATATCTAAAAACTTATCAGCAAGAATTACATTAGCAGGAATTTCACACATCACATAGACTTTTAACCCATCATCTCTTTTAAGTCCATTTTGCTCCATAATCTTAATAACTTTTTCTCCCTCCTGCGGAGTCCTGCAAAAAGGAATCATAACAACTAAATTCTTAAGCCCCATTTCATTTCTCACATTTTTAACCGCCTCAACTTCCAGTTTAAAAGCCGGCAAAAAAGCTTCATTGTAGTAGCGGGACGCGCCTCTCCAGCCGATCATCGGATTTTCCTCTGACGGTTCAAACAAATAACCCCCAAGCAAAGAGCGGTACTCATTAGTTTTAAAATCCGAAAACCGCAAAATCACCGGTTTTGGATAAAAAGCTGCAGCGATTTTTGCAATGCCGTAGGATAACTTATCAATATAAAACTTCGTTTTGTTTTTATACCCTAGTGTTTTACGGTCCACAGCTTCTTTTACCGCTTTTGGAAGTTTGTCATAATTTATTAAAGACAGCGGATGAATCCCGATATCAGAGGCGATTATAAATTCTTCCCTTGCAAGACCAACTCCACTGTTTGGCAGGAATGATTTTTCAAAGGCGGTTTCCGGTGTGGCAATGTTCATCATTATGTGAGTTTTCACCGGTCTGATATTGCGGATATCATGTTCTGTTACTTTAAATTTCAATTGTCCTTTAAAAACTATCCCTTCTTCGCCTGTACAATCCACAGTTATCATTTCGCCTTTTTTAATTTTAGATGTTGCATTTTTGCAGCCGACAATTGCGGGGATTCCCAGCTCACGGGAAACTATGGCTGCATGAGAGGTTCTTCCGCCCTGATCAGTTACAATGGCAGAGGCAATTTTCATAATCGGTTCCCAATCAGGGTCTGTCATTTTGGTTATTAACACCTCACCGGCTCCAAAGGTGGAAATATCTTTCGGATCAATGATAATTTTTGCTTTGCCGGTTGAGATTTTATTTCCAACTGATGCGCCTTTTACTATTTCCTGGCCGTTTTCCAGCCTGACATACTCTTTTATGACCGAGAAATTTCTTTCTGCATGAATGGTTTCCGGTCTAGCCTGCACAATGTACAATTTTCCGTCCAGTCCGTCTTTGGCCCACTCCGTATCCATCGGCGTCCACTTTTTACTAACCTTACTGTAATGCTCCTCAATTTGCATTCCCCAGCCGGCAAGTTCTTTGATTTCCTTATCAGAAAGCGTAAATGTTTGTTTTTCCTGTTTTGAGGTTTCAACAATACGGGTTGGCTTATCCTCGCCATAAATCATTTTCTCATCTTTCACACCCAGCTTTTTTTCTATAATGGCAGAAGTTTGTTTAAAAACTAAAAATTCATCAGGCGTCACTTTTCCCTGCACTATCATCTCCCCCAAGCCCCATGAAGAATTTATCAAAACCAAGTCTTTAAAACCTGATTCCGTATCCAAAGTAAACATTACTCCGGAGCATGCCAAATCAGAACGGATCATTTTTTGCACACCCACAGAAAGATATACCTTAAGATGATCAAAACCTTTATCCTCCCTATATGAAATTGCCCGGGCAGTAAACAGAGAAGCCATCGCCTTTCTAATTGCTGCTAAGATATTATCCACACCCCTGATGTTTAAATAAGTCTCATGTTCGCCGGCAAAAGACGCTCCGGGTAAGTCTTCTGCTGTTGCAGAAGACCGCACCGCAAAACTTACACCAGTACCGTATCTTTTTTCGTAAATTTTATGAGCAGCTTTAATTTCTTCTTCAAGTTCTTTGGGGAAAGGAGTTTGTAAAAACTTATTTATTATATTTTTGGAGATTTGAGCCAACCCTTCCAGGTGTCCTTTTACAAATTTGTCTATCTGCTCCTTAATATAACTTTCTAAACCTGTTTCTGATAAGAAAAATCTATACGCTGTAGCAGTTACCGCATAACCTGAGGGGACCAGAATTCCACTACCTGCTAAAGATCCTATCATCTCACCCAAAGAAGCATTTTTGCCTCCAACTTCGGTAACATCTTCTATGGAAATCTGCTCAAAGGGGATTATAAACTTACCGGCCATTAATTTATATTCTACTAAACAGCTGTGAAAATCAATAAGACATCTTTTCCTCTGCAAATAGTTCAGCCTGTCTTAATATATTTTCTGCAGCATAAGGGCGCAAACCTTCCGGATACCCGTACTGCCTTATGGTTCTTCTTATTATTAACCATAGATTGGATTTGGCGCTTACTTTAATTGGCCAATTTTCTACCGCATTGGCTTTTATGCGCGCTGTAATCAGTTTAGCCAATTCCTGAATTTTTTCTACTCCCAGCTGTTCTCTTGCGTTCTTATTGATGGCAAGAATATCAAAATAAGCAAGCTCTTCTTCTGATAAACCTAAATTACTATATTTAAACTGCTTACCGATTTTCTCTTTTGAATTTATTAAATCCGCTATGATTTTATCCACTTTCAAATTATACTCCCTGTGTTTTTGCAGGCCCTTTTTAAGGGTATCTGACAAATCCGTTTCCGCTCTTTTTACTTTGATAAATTCTTCAATAATCTCGTTCTCAATTGAACGGTTCTGAAGCTTTTCTATCAGACTTTGTATTTTCCTTGCCAAAAACTCCGGAGATTCATCCTTCTTTTCTATTAAAGTAGCAAGCTCTTCAATAATTTCGTTGGTGATAAGATTATGCTCTTTGAGTTTTGGAATAATATCTTCATATATTTGGGACAATTCTTCATTTGATTTTTCATCAAATATAAACTTTAGAACACTCACTCCTTCTGACCCGCGAAGCTCTTTGGCAAACGAAGCCAACGAATCAACAGCCGGACCGGGCGCCAAAATCTTATCATTATATTTCCTTATAATATCCTCAAGAATTTCTGCCAATTTTTTGCCGCGGGTGAGATTTTTCTTAGCTTTTGCGCGCAGTGCATCTATAAGAATTTTTTTTAATAACTCAAAAGCGGTTTTTTCCCGCACCATACCTTTTGCTTCTCCTAAAAACTCGTCCGAGAGAAGTATTATGTCGGTACCTCTTATCCTGACATCTGTGTGTCCCCCATGCTGCGTTGTTTCCACTTCTCCTCCTATAGACTTATTTTGATACCATTTTAGTTCTATTTGCCGGAAATCTAACCCGGCAGCCTCTGTTGCATCCAAAACATCAGGAACCTCTTCATCTGCTATTTGCCTAATAACAGTTTCTTCTCCAATTTCCAAAATATCACTATCCTTGGGCTCAAATTTCAGCATTCTCATCTTAAGGGCCTGGAAAAATCTTAATTTACCTTTTATATCTAAGGCTTTAGGATGCGGGTAAGACATTACAAACCAGCCGGATAAAAGGTCAACTTCTTTTATAAACCTATTCTTGCCGTCTTTAAGGCCAAAAATATGCTCCTGCGCATCCAGCAGAATGTTAAGCTTTTGTGATTCTGCGGAAAAATACGGCTGGTAATCAAACGGGTCAAACATTGAATGGACAATTTGAAATTTTTCTATCATTTTTAAAACTGCTTCTCCCAAGTCATCTACCGGATCTCCTTCGCCACCGCTTGCAATATATTCCTGTTGAGCTTTCTTGAATTGGGATAAAAGACCAATATAATCAACAATTAACCCGCCTGGTTTATCTTTAAAAATCTGATTAACCCGTGCTGTGATTTGCATAAGTTTATGTCCGTGCATAGGTTTATCAATATATAAAGTATGCAGGGCAAGAGCATCAAAACAAGTCAGCCAAACATCGCAAACAATCACTATTTTTAAACTGTCGCCCGGATCATTAAGACGCTCACCCAATTTCTTTCTTTCCTCCAGGGAGTAAATTGAACTTAAAACAGCCTTAATTGCACCCTTATTTAAATCTTCATCATGCCAGGATGGACGAAGTTTGATAATTTCATCATAAAGTCTCAAAGCAAGCGGCGGATGCAAAGCAACTATCATGCCTTTGCCTTCAAAAAAGCGGGTGCGGTTTTCAAAATGAGCCACAATATCAGCCGCCGCCTGCCGGACTCTGTCAGTATTTCCCAGGGCTTTCTCAAGCTGTTCTAAAGCGTTTTTAACCTTTTGAGAAGGAGCATTTTGCCCCTCCATCAATGATTCAACATTTTCATCATATTTAAGCAACTCTTCCTGTTTTAGGTGAAATTTCGGAAGTCCTGAGTGATAATAGACCCTGACGGTAGTACCATCTTCAACCGATCTTGCAACATCATAAATATCGATATAGCTCCCAAAAACTTTTAAGGTTAAATAGTCTTCTTTTTCAGCCGGTGTACCTGTAAATCCAATAAAACAGGCATTCGGCAAAGCAGGGCGGATAAATTTATCAAAAACCTGTGCGCTTTTTTTTATTTCTTCCGCAATAACAATAATATTATTCCTTACCGATAAAATGCCGTGATTTTTTTCAGAAAAATTATCTATCGGGCTAAAAATAATGCCGCCGCCTAAAGCAGCAAGAAGTCCTGTTAAATGCGCCTGGTTTTGCGCAACTTTAACTTCCTGATGTAGGAGTTGATTACAGGAAGTTAAAGTTTCAAGCAGATGGAAATCCGGATCACCCGGATCAGGAATAACCAGGATTGTGGGCTTATTTAAGAATAGGGAAACTTTACCGATATAAAACACTATGGAATAAGATTTACCGCTGCCCTGGGTATGCCATACTAAACCTGCTTTTTTGTTATCCATAAACCGACGGTTGGAAGAAAACTGCTCACTTGTTGACTCAACTGCTTTATTAACGCCGTTATACTGATGATAAAAAGCTACTTTTTTAGTTGATTTTTCAAAGACAATAAAGTGCTTGATTAAGTCCAGTAAAACTTCTCTATTTAGCATCTCGCAGATCATTGTCTCAAGCGAAGAAACAGACAAATTTTGACGCCTGTATCCATGTCTGGATTTCCAAGCTAAGAATCTCGAGTAAGTAGATGTTATCGTTCCTGCTCTTGCATCTTTCCCGTCAGATATAACAAGAAGACTATTATAGTAAAAAATTGAGGGTATAGTCTTTTTGAAATCATGCATTCTGCTAAAGGTACACAAAAAAGCCGCCTCGCCTCCCGGACTGCCAAGTTCTATCACAATAAGAGGCAGCCCGTTAATAAAGAGAATAATGTTTACTCTTTTCTTATTATGTTTCTCAAATACGCTAAACTGGTTAGTAACAATAAATTCGTTATTTTCAGGATTGCCAAAATCCACAATTTGCAAATTTCCAAAGCCAGGCATCTCAATACCGTTTGTTAGAATCTTATGAAAGGCTTCATTAATCCCTTCTGTCTGCAGATTAAAAATTTCTTTAGCGGCTTTAACTTTCACTTCCTCAGGAACGCTTGGGTTTAAACGGTCTATTGCTATATGAAGTCTGTTTTTAAGTATTACTTCTTCTAAGTTTTCCCTTTCAAACTCAGCATCATCAGGCGACAGGTAACTAAATCCCTGAATTTTTAAAAGTTCCACAAGGTTTTTTTCTTCTTCTGATTCAAAAATTGCCGGCATAAAATATTGGCAGTTTTCAGGGTAGCCCAAATAGATCAACCCTTAGTAAATATTGTGTAAGAGAAGGGATAAAGCCGCATATGTTCGTTTAAGTTTCTTACCTTAAATTTATTTTCTTCTCATAATTTCATGTTAAATTATTCTCATATTATTGGAGGTGATAAAAAAATGGGACTTTTAGAACTGCTCGCATTAATATTGGTTATTGCCTGGATTGCAGGCTTTAGCTTTAACATAGCCGGCCCGCTAATTCATATTTTATTGGTACTGGCAATAATAACTTTTTTACTAAGGTTTATCCGAAGACAGGTATGATTTTCGGGTTACATACCAAGCCGCAAGAACTGTAACCAACGGTACGGCTAAAATTAGGCCGACGCTGCCTGAAATAGTCCTGACAATTTCATCAAAAATTGTCTCGCTGTTTAGGATCACCCAGTAAGGGTGTTTTGCCGGATTTAGTATGAAGAAAATTAAAACCACCAAAGAAGCTCCGGCGTAGGCCAAAACTAAAGTATTAACCAAAGAAACAATATGCTCCCTTCCTATTAAAAAGCCTTTTTTTATAAGTTTTGAGAATTTAATTCTTGCATCATCTTTGGCCATTTCAAAAATCGTTGCCGATTGGGTGGTGGTGATGTCATTAAGCGCACCCAGAGTACCGATGATTATTCCCCCTAAGAGTAATCCCTGTAGATTAATTCCTGCTGTTGCAGGACCAAGCTGTAAAGAGTACGCATCCTCACTTCCCAGACCCGAAAGCCTTGTCAGATTAACCATAAATATAGAAAGAAATGCCGTAACCATCAGAGAAAAGAAGGTGCAAATTAAAGCGACAGTTGTTTGCTTAGAAACTCCATGAGCCAGGTATGTTGTAACAAATAAGATAACCAAAGATCCTGTAATGCTTATAAAAAGCGGATCCCTGCCATGCAGAATATTGGGAACAATCCAAATAAAAATTACAAGCAAACTAATTATCAACCCAAGCAGGGAGCCAATGCCTTTTTTGCCGGCTATGAGAATTATCAATATACAAAAAGCAATGAGTAAAAAGGGGAGAGTGTCCAATCTGTATTTATCGGCAATAAAATATTTTTCCTCAGGCCCGGAGTTTGTGATTTTACTCAAAATCACAGTATCTCCCTTTGCAACTTTCTGCGAAACAGTAATATTCACCATTCCGCCGTTTGTCATACTGATGATTTTTCCGGGTTCAGCTCCATCAAGGAATTGCACCTTAATATCCTGAAAAATACTTTTAAAACCAAACTCCTCTTTTTCTCCTTCGTTGTCAATGCTGATGACCTCTGCTTTAAAAAATTCCTGCTTGGGTGGCTCCTGAAGCTCCTGGGCATTAACCCTATGCGGCAAAACCAGCAAAAATAGTATAAAAAGAGTTAATGTGAGGATTTTTTGCATGCTCAAAAGCTTACCCCAAAACAGTGATTAGTATAGCATAAGCCTATAAATTTATACTGTTTTTGGATATACACTCCTTATTAAATTATAGGATATCCTTAGATAAATAACTGCTTTAGCAGCCTGTCATACAAAACATACAAACTAAATCCACCATAAAAAAGAAAGGCAAAAATCATAATGGTAATTCTAAAAAACGAAGGCTGAAGAATTTTTTCCAAACTCGTTAAATTCAACCAGAGAGTTAATCCCACATGTACAAACATGGCAAAAGCATTTAATACAGCTGCTATCAAAAGAAGCTGCAAAGGTTCTGCAAATCCTAACAAAAGGATAGTTACCCCTCCCAGAATCTGTACCCATAAAACAGTGTAATAAATTGCAGGGATTTTCTTCTCACTTAGCTTTGAGGGTGCGGATAAAATTAAATTCTCACTCAAAATCCGGCTGGTGGCATCCAAAACAGTCAGCTGCGTCCCGAAAAGCGTTGATCCGGCGATAAAAAGGAAAAAGATTCCGGCAAAAGGAAATATATTTTGACCAATTACCAAGGCCTCCTGCAGAACAAAATTAATATTTGCTGCCTGTCCGGTCAAACCAAATGTGGTAACGTAAGCCAGCAGTCCCAGCAGTAAAATTGTAACCGAACCGGTCAGCCAAAAGATTATAAAATGCTCAATATTAATGTTTTTCCACCACTGTTTAAAGTTTTGAATATTTTCATGGGTTAATTCAAACTTAGTCCCGGTTATGGAAATTTCTTCTTTTTTCCCTGTGAGAACACTTGTTATCCTGCCGGAATATTTTCCCATCCCATATCCTTTTTCTTTAATGTAAAAAGCCTGAGCCAAATTCAAATTCCCTCCTGCTCCTGCATAAGCCAAAGCTGCCAAAAAAGATGCAATGGAAATGCCTGCAGGAAGTAAATAATAATCCTTCCCAATGCCGACTGAACCCTTAATAAGATCTACCCAGTGAGATTGTTGGGCTAAAATAACACTTAAAAGAAAAATTGCAGGAACACCTATTAAAATTAAGGTCTTTTGCAGGTTTTCCACTGTTTTATAAAGAATCGGGCCCATGGATAATATCAAACCGATAACTACCAAAAATATAATAGCCAAATATTTTGTTTCCCCGACTCCCAAAACAGTCCCAAAAAGCTTAGCTGAGGAAGCTATTATGCCTGGCCAGACCCAGGGAATAAAAGTGGAAAGTAAAAACCAAAATGAAATCCAGCGCAGTTCCCGGGCAAGCCCGACAAACACGCTTTCTCCGTGAGCCAGAGCATATCTTTCTATCTCCATATTCATAAAAAACTGAAAAGTAATACCAAGAAGAGCTCCCCAGATAATTCCCATTCCATAATTTGAAGTAAGGTAGGGCCAAAGAATGATTTCGCCGCTGCCTAAACCTAGTCCTAAAATAATAAAACTGGGGCCCAAAAGTTTCAAAAGAGGAGGACAAGGAGGTAAAATGTTGACTTTTAAAGGTCTCAAGCTTTAATTAATCCTTCTTGCCTGTAAGAAGAGCGTCTATAACATCATGTGGCAAGGCGGCAGCATTAAGAAGGGCTTTTCGGACCAACGAACCTGTTTCACTGCCGATTTCATCTGCGGCTTCAATTGACCCTAATACGGCTTTTTTAGCAAGCTCGCCTGAATCTTCGCCAATAACGCCTGCAGATTTTATGGCACCCTGGACGGCTGAAACAGCTGCTTCTCCCACATCTCCGCCAATACTGTCTACGCTCATAATTGTTCCGCGGGCAGCTTCGGTGGCAGTAGTGCGGACATCTCCGCCAACTTCTTTCACTCCTTCAATAGCGCCTGAAACCAAACCTGAAACTGCTTCCGTAGCTGAAACTCCTGTTTCAGAAGCTGCATCGATTCCTTCGGAAATTACCTGACCAACTGTGTCAACCGTAGTGCTGGCTACATCGCCGCCTGCCTGAAGAGTTTTAACAATAGTATTTTTCGCCACATCCCTGGTTGTAGCAACAACATCACCTGCACCGGAAACTATAGAAGAAAGAGCGTTTTTTAAATCGTCTGTTAAATTTGTCATTAATGTAACCTTACCACAATCCAAAAATCCCTGTCAACTATTCCGAGGTTTTTCCGTCAAAGTGTTCTTCTTTTTCATCTGCTTTTGTGGGCTGCAAAGTATCTTTCTGATGCTCAGGAGGGGAGTAAAGGGTATAAAGCTTTAAATCATTGTTCCCTGTATTGATGACGTTGTGATAAGTACCGGCAGGAATAACAATTGCCCAATCACCGTGCACGTCATATTCTGTTTCGCCGTTTTCTAAAATTACTTTTGCTTTGCCCTGCTCAATGCGGATAAATTGGTCCAACCCGTGCACTTCATTTCCGATTTCCTCTCCTGGACTAACACACATTAAAACAAGCTGGGTATAACGGGCAGTGTAAAGCACCCGCCTGTAATCGGTATTTTCTAAAGTCTCCTTTTCAATATTTAGAGCAAATCCCTTCATTAAAACCAATCTTACTTCCTGTATAGAATTTTTTCAAATATTTTACTCACAATAAAACCTGCAAAACCGGAAAATACCGCTACTGCAAAAGAAACTATTAAGATAACCTCAGGAAATAAAGGAACAAATTTATAATGCAGGCTTTGCCGGCCTTCCATAAAATGTGTATATAAAACAGGAACCTTAAACAAACTTGTAATAATTTCTACTGTTGCTAACCAAACCAACACGTAAATAATACTTACATGAAGACTTTGAAATAAGCTCTTCTTAATATTCATTCCATTAATTAAGAAAGCAAGAAATGATACCGGAATTAATGAAAATATGAGTAAATAAATATCAAAGCCATATTTTTTTTGGCATATTTCAAAAATATACACACATGATTGACAAGCACCACATCTTCCACCATTAAAATTATCATTAAATGCAGACTGAATTTTTTCTGTGCCCAATAAAAAATTTATATACAGCAATAATATAAACAGAAGAACACTAAATGCTATCTGATATTTGCCTATTTTTTTCATCAGCTTTTATTGGTTAAAGGAAATAATTCTCTAACGGTCTTTAAAATCTTGTTTCTGATCTTAAGGGTTAACCGGCCGACGGTTTTTTTAATAATAGTTGTATCTGCCGTAAAGACTTTATCCGGCCTTACAAAACTTTCAACCGGTAATTTACCTTTAGCAAAATCTTTTGATTTAATACAAATTGCTATTTTGCTTGTATAAGGCTTTGAGGTAATTTGACACAGGATAATATTTCCGAATTCAACATTAGCCAAAACCAAAGCAGGGCGGATCTTTTGACCCTTTAAATTGGAAAAAGGGAATGCAACTAAAACAATACTGCCTACTGTAAACTTGCCCATGCTTCATCCTCTTCCGGTCGATTCCAGTCGGTTGCGAGTGTTTTTTCTGATAATAACGTGCTTGCTGTTGAGGTATTTTTTACAGGCGCTGAAACAATTCTTATCTCGCCCCTTTTTACCTGTAATTCAACCTGCTCGCCAAGACCGCTTTCGGTCAAAACAGGTTTTGGAATACGTATTCCGCGGGAATTTCCTATCGCAATAATTGTTGTTATCATAGTAATTACATTGTAGTTACATATTTAATAATTGTCAAGAGGTTGTTATCAGATGTTCAAGCAGGATCTTCAATCCGATAATTATTAAAACCACTCCTCCTGCTATTTCTACTTTTTTCCCAAAAAATGATCCTATTTTATTGCCAAATATAAATCCCAAAAAGCTAAACACAAAAGTGACAATACCGATTATGGCGACAGATACCAAAAGCGGTATCTTAATTAAACTTAAACTTATCCCGACAATAAGGGCATCTATGCTTGTAGCTATGGAAAGTATTAAAAGCGTTCTGATATTTAAAATATCTTTTTTTTCATCATTTTCTTTTAGTGCTTCATAAATCATTTTTACACCAATTATCGCAAGGAGAAAAAATGCAATCCAGTGATCGATAGATGAAATAAAACTGCTTAAGGCCTCACCAATCAGCCAGCCTAAAAGAGGCATCATTGCCTGAAACCCGCCAAAAAAAGCAGCCACCTTTAAGCCGTGGGCAATTTTTGCTTTTTGATTCAGGCCGCCTGCAATACTGACGCTGACGCAATCAATTGCCAAACTAAAAGATATAAAAAGAATCTGTAAAATAAGCGCCATTTTGTCAGTATAACAAAACAGAATTTGCTATCAATTCTTCTTTTTCGGGTTTGGTTAACTGCTTTAATTGATATTCCCTTTTTAAGGCTTCAGATCTTGTTGCAAATTTTTCCAAATACACAAGGGAAAAGAAAGGAAAGGAACGGAGGTATTTGGCAGATTTGCCATTTTTACTTTTATGCTCATTTAACCTTTTTTCTAAATTATTAGTTTGCCCAATATAAAGGGTGTTTGAGAAAGTACGCAGAATATAAACAATATATTGCACCAAACTATTATATAACCTCAGAGGTTCAAAGTTGCTTTAATTTACTGTAGTTACTGATGCTTTGCAAATGTCGCTTTCATCGCCGGATAATCCAATAATCTTGGTATTGCTAGCACAGGTTCCCGATAAACTGAACAACTTTAAACCTATCTATTAACCGATAATATACAGTTACTGGCTTTGTTTTCGGCTACAGCTATCGAAGTAATAAAATGATCCACTAAGAAAGAATTCTGTCCGCCCCGTGTTTCGTCAGGATCGTTGATGTAGACTTTTTCCTCATCTATTCCCGTGACCACTACGGCATGGTTTATGGTTTTTCCCTCAATATCATCCGGCTCGTATTTTTTTGTTTCTGCGTTGTATTTGTCCCTTGGCGCATCATAGATATAATTATAGCTAACAATCGAAAGAAATGGTCCTTTTTTAATCAAGTCCCGGAGATAGTCTTCACTAAGTCTTGAGATATTAAATTTTACACCGCTGCCGAGCATATTAATATAAGAATCGATCATTATGTTACGTATGTCAAAGGAAACCACTGTTTGATTATTGCTTCCTTTCAATTTTTGTAATTTTCCCAAAATCTCATTAGTTGAAATATTTTTCCATGACCTGTCTATGATCTCGCAGTCAAAAGAATCCAAAGTTGCCTCAAATCCTAAAGACTTTATCCATGCTGCGATATCCATAAGTAAAGTACCATAAGGCTTTCCTTGAGAATCAAAGCGTACGGGAATTTTTGATTGTATCTGCCCTATAGTTAAACTCAACCCGTAATAGCTTAGCAGCATGGCAACCGATGCTTGAACACAGTTTGATGATTCAGTTTGTGTTAAAAAAGGTATTTCGTAAAAAATTTTATTTCCCATACTAATTCCATGATAGCAGTTTCGCAGGAAAACACGCAACCTTTAAGTATTTATCTCTATTTTTTACAGCCAGTTGAAAACAACATACTTATCGATATATCCTTTCTATAACCTGTTGCAAGTCCGGCTAAAATCATTGCAACTACTCCTTTTTCATAAAAAGCCTTACCAGAACCATTGTGTCCGGTTAGAACGTGCAGTCTACTACATCCAAATGGAACTGATATTTTTTTCTCCTTTACTGCTTTTGCTTTTATATTCCATTAAACAGGTTAATCAATACGAGCGCGGGGTTAAATTTAGGTTTGGTAAGAGGAGTAATTGATGGAGCAAAAGACACAGGAGTAAATGTAACAGAAGCAGCAGATGAAATCGGTTCAGAAGCAGGCAGTATTGTCAGGAAAGCACTTCTTAATGCGGAAGCACTACCTCATGGTATTATCGATGCTCTCTTAACTGGTAAAACAGAGTAATTTTAACTTTCCTATGCTATACTAGGCATTAGTGAACATCACTAAATTTTTTTCCTTGACATTCTTAGGTCTGGCTTTTGTTACTTTTATTTTCTTCTCAAGCATTATTTCCTTGATTACCGACTGGTGGTGGTACCAAGAAGTAGGATTTACCGAAATCTTTATAAAATCCCTAAGCACTAAAATCATTGTAGGTTTAGTAGCAGGAATTACCGCTGCCATTTTTCTTCTTACGAACTTATCTCTTGCCATCCGTTCGAAAATACCCTGGATGGCAGCCATTCCTGAAGTTATCATCGGTGCCAATCAACCAATTAGCTTAAATAGTAGAATAATTGGGAAGCTCGGCATTATTCTAAGCTGTATCATTGCCATCTTTATTGGTCTTATCGCCGCAAGCAGTTGGCATGACGTCTTAAAGTTTATATCAGGTGTACCGTTTGGGCAAAAAGACCCGATATTTGCTGCTGATGTATCTTTTTACGTGTTTTCCCTGCCTGTTTTTTCTTTGGGCCTTGGTCTTATAAAAACCGTTATCCTGATATCGCTTATCGGTTGCGGCGTAATTTACATTTTACGAGGCAGCCTCAATTTATCAAGCCTTTTTCCTAAAATTGACCTCTCTAAATTGACCGGAAAACCTGAAAGTTTGATTATCAGACCTGCGAGAGATTCGAGTACTGATCCTAAAGCCAGACTGCATATCGGCATTCTACTATCTCTCTTTTTGGCAACAATTGCCACAAGCACATATCTTTCTCTCTATAATTTGCTTACCAGTCAGAGCGGTCCGGTGTTTGGTGCGGCCTTCACCGATGCCAATGTTATGATACCAATTCTTCGTGTATCTGTTTTTGTTTACGGCCTGGCTGTGATTTTAGCGCTATTTTACGGGATTAGCGGGAGAATCGCGCCTCTTTTTGTAGCAATTTTTTTGACTGTAATCGTCGGGTTTACCTCTTTAATTATCCCTTCTATTTTCCAGAAACTGGTGGTTGCGCCCAATGAGCTTACCAAAGAAACACCGTTTATCAAACACAACATTGAATTAACCCGCAAGGCTTATGATTTGGATAAGGTAGAAGAGCGGGAAATAGAAGCCAGTAAACCGGTTACAGCTTCCGATATTGCAACTAATAATCTCACCATCAAAAATGTCAGACTGTGGGACAAGGCGCCGCTTTTGTCTACTTTTTCGCAAATTCAGGAGATTAGAACTTACTACGAGTTTGCCTCTGTTGATAATGACCGTTATACAATTAACGAAGAATTGCGCCAGATTATGCTTTCTCCCAGAGAGCTGGATTCGGATAGCCTGCCCAACAAAAACTGGATTAATGAACGGTTAACCTTTACTCATGGCTATGGGGTAACCGGCGGACCGGTAAATCAGGTTACTCCTGAAGGATTGCCTGTACTATTCGTCAAAGACTTACCTCCAAAATCCGAAGTCAAAGAACTTGAAGTCACAAGGCCGGAAGTTTACTACGGGGAAATCCCTAACGAGTATGTAATTGTCAAAACCAAATCTAAGGAGTTTGATTATCCCAAAGGCGAAGAAAATGTCTATACCACATATGACGGGAAAGGCGGAGTAGAAATCAACTCTCCTTTGCGCCGGTTCCTGTATGCTTTGCGATTTGGCTCCCTCAAATTATTTTTATCAAGCGATGTTACAGCTGAGAGCCGTATCCTTTATTACCGCAATATAAAGGAGAGAGTTGCTAAAATTGCTCCGTTTCTTACACTTGACCGCGACCCGTATCTGGTTATCGCTGAAGGCAAACTGTATTGGATCCTTGATGCCTATACATCAACCGACCGTTATCCCTATTCCCAACAGCTGCCATTAAATGGAGGTAAGGTAAATTATATTAGAAATTCCGTTAAAGCAATGGTAGATGCTTACGACGGAACAGTCAAGCTTTATCAAAGCGATGCTGATGATCCGATTATCAAAACCTATGCCAAAATTTTTCCCAAAACTTTTCTTCCGCTTTCTGAAATGCCCAAAAGCTTGACTCCCCACCTCCGTTATCCCGAAGATATTTTTACTTTGCAAACTGCAATCTACACCACCTACCATATGGATGACCCGCAGATTTTCTACAACAAAGAGGACCAGTGGGAAATCCCTGCTATTGCTTCAGGCGGCGAGACGCAAGCCGGCGGCAGAGTATCGGCAATGGATCCGCGGCACATGATTATGAAGCTCCCGGGTGAGAAAAAAGAGGAGTATATTCTTATGCTGCCCTTTACCCCGCGGGCAAAAGACAATCTGTCTGCCTGGATGGTAGCCAGAAATGACGGAGAACAGTATGGTAAACTGGTTGTCTACCGTTTCCCCAAAGATAAACTGGTGTTTGGTCCCAAACAGGTTATAGGCAGAATTAATCAGGACGCAGAAGTCAGTCGGCAGATCTCTTTATGGGATCAGCGCGGGTCGCAGGTTATCCAGGGGCCGCTGCTGGTTATTCCTATTGAGGAGTCTTTAGTATATGTCCGTCCGCTCTATCTTAAGGCAGAGGCAGGGAAAATTCCGGAACTCAAACGGGTCATCGTCGCATACGAGAATAAAATTGCCATGGAAGAGACACTGGAAGCAGGCCTGGCTAAAATCTTCGGCACTGCCGAAGGCCAAACCAAACCATCCGGAGAATCACCGGTTAGAGCAGCGCCTGCCGACCCGACCAAAGAAAACCTTCTTCAGCAGGCAAACCAGGCATATCAGTCTGCCATCAATGCGCAACGGGAGGGAGACTGGGGCAGGTACGGAGAGGAGATAAAAAAGCTGGGTGAAATATTAAGTAAACTACGCTGATGATTCAGTTTATTATCATCAAAAAGATATTTTTATTCCTGATACCTCTTTTCCTTTTTTATCTTTTGAAAAAAAAGGGTAACAATCAGCAGCCTAAAAGAAAATCATATCTGTCCGAATTTGACAAAGAAATGATTGTGGAAGGAGAAATTGTAGACGAAAGCAGCAGTAACCGCTGACATCCCGTCTCATCCCTTTTATTACGGCGAATTTGAGCAACAGATATATGAGCTAAAAACCAAAGCCAAGATTGATTATCGTTTAATAGATGAGGTTTTGTCTCTGACCACAAACATTTATCAAACTTATATGGAAGCCCCTGATTTTCTAAAGAGACATTACCTGAGGTTATTCTTTGACAAGATATACGTAAAGGATAAAAAGCTATGGAAAGTGGTTGAAAATCCAGTGTTTTCAGTACTAAGAAAACAGGAGAAACTTATAATAGACGGGCACTGGTTGGCGGATATAGATGCTATTCGAACTTTTTGGGCAGCTGCCCAAAAAAGATACTTAAAAAAAGATGAGAATTGGGTACAAAAACCTTGGGACAAGGAAGTGTTAGATTGGCTAGTCACATTAATAACAATAACAGCTTAATTTCCAGCAATTAATGCTTCCTTTTTTGCTTTAGTCCACTGTTTTAATTGATATTCTCTCCTCATAGCCTCAATTCTAGTAAGATATTGTTCTGAATAAACTAACTTAAACGAATCAAAGTATCTAATATATTTAGCAGATTTGCCATTTTTACTTTTATGTTCATTTAACCTTTTTTCTAAATTATTTGTCTGGCCGATATAAAGGGTGTTTGAGGAAGTACGAAGAATGTAAACATAGTAGCAATCCTTTGACTCCCTTTGGTCACTCAGGGCATTCAACCTAATCATAATCTTAATATATTAAGATTAGTTTGATGCATATTCAATAATTGAAAAGTGCAAACAAACCGAATATACTTTTTATACTATGGATGATACCAAGAAAATGCTTCAGGCTATAATTTCTGGACAAAATGCTCTCAAGCAGGAATTAGTAGTAAAAATCGATAAGTTAGGTGAAAAACTGGACGGCAGAATAGATGGATTAGAGGGTAGAATAGACACTCTTGAGGAAAGGGTTGTGAAAGTTGGAAATAATTTAACAAAAAGGATCGACAAAATTGGTAAACAACTTGCATATCTCGAAGATGATTCTCCAACCAGAGAAGAATATGATGAATTAGAAAAAAGAGTACATAAAATTGAACAAAAAGTCATCTCAGTATAGGTTCAAAGTTGCGGGACATGGATAATCCCGTATCCTTCGATGACTCAGGATTAACGAACCTCGTAAACGGATTCAAATCCCATTATCCACTTCTAGATACAAAAAGACCCTCACAAGGAGGGTTTTTGTATCTAGTTGCGGGACATGGATTCGAACCATGATAGATAGCTCCAAAGGCTATCGTCCTACCATTAGACGATCCCGCAGCGCCTGCAGGTATTATACCTCGTAGCATGCCAAGAATCGAGATCTAAGCACTATCTTGACTCTTATCAAAGAGTATGCCAACAATGGTATTAAGGGATCTTTCCTAAAGGAGGTGATTAACAGAATGGATACAAAACAATTAATAGCTTGGATTTTGGTGATCGGTGCTGTTAACTGGGGTTTAGTCGGACTTGTAAACATGAATATTGTTGAGACAATCTTTGGTGCATCAATAATCACCAAAATTGTTTACATAATCATTGGTTTGGCCGGTGTGTATAAAGCTTACATGATGGTTGGCGGAAAGAAAAAATAGTTTCCTGCCAAATTTAGGTAATTATTTCCGCAGGAAATAATCCTACGGTTTATTAAAATCCGGCTGCTTTAATGCGGCCGGATTTTTTTGGATAAAATATATTTACAAATACCTCAAATACCGACCAATTGTTTCTACTAAAGCAGCATAGCCATTAGGTTTTAGTACCTGAATAAAGTTATCATGCCTATTAAATTTAATATTTAAGCCTGCATCAAATATCTTATATCTTTTAGCAAATTCTTCGTAGGGTAACACTCCTCCTTGTCCGTCATGAGATGCCTGCCAAAAACTTTGAAAGGCATCAAGCATATTTCCGTTATGAAGCAAGATCCAGTTCTCAACACCAATTCCTCCCATTCCTCCATCTTCAAGCTTTTTGTATGCATGCCCTGCTTTAAGAATCTTTTTGGTCAGCACAATATTTGCAAGAGCATCTAAATATGCCCCGTCACCGTGAGTTGCCCTAATTGACTCAAGCTTTTGCGCAATAGAATCACTGGAAGCAAAAATTCCCTCATCAGAACGCTTGCCGATTCCAATATCAATATCTAGAATTTCACCTTCAATTATTTGTGATCCCTTACCCCGGACTTGAATATAATCAGTCTCTGTATGAGAAGCATCTTGTTGCAGTTTAAGTACGCCTTTAACAATTTCGGCAATTTCACCTAGACGCTTACTGTTGTTCGGATCCAATTGAAGTGACATATCAAAATCATAATCTCCGGGAACATTACTGCCTCTTGCAGTTGATCCTGTATCAACAAGTTCGGCGCCATAGATGCTTGTATCAAACTCCCCACGCAACGCCACTCCGTTTGCATCAAGTACGTCTCCTATTCTTTTCCTGATTTCGTTTGATAATCCTACAACTTTCTTTCTGTCTGAAGAGATCTCCTGTGCTAATTTATCCAGTGCTCCTCTGGTAGAATCTACAACCTCTCTGCTGTTCGGGAACGGATATAGAGCTTCATCAATACCGACTCTTCTTACGGCAGATGGGCTTTCGCTATATTCACTTACCCCATCAAAAGTTTTTCTATATTCATCAAACTGTTTCGGAGTAAAAATAATATTTCCGTTTCTATCAGCAACCGGGATATAGACGCCATTTTGTGCAATTGTCATAAACAGGTCATCAAACTTTCCGGCGGAGGAAGAATCCTTTTGCAAAACCATCGCATCTATTTCTGTTGAAGCAAATCCTGTACGTATGCCAAAATGTCTACCTCCAAGGGATAAAAATGATTCGTATTGATTTGCTCCTGTACCAAACTGTCCTCTATCGCGAACCAATAAATAAATATCCCCATAAGCTTTAGCTAAAGACGCATTTAAAGCACTGGTTACACCATTTGAAAGATCTCCATCAAGTATTAAACTGGTATCAGAATCATAAGGTGTTAAGTCTGAACCCGCAGAAACGCCGAGATATTCCCTTGCCACTGAACCACGTTCTAAAATCTTCCCGATATTTATTGAATTTAAACCCTTAAATCTATCTCCGGCCTTTAAAGCAATCTTCCCCGCACCGGACTCTGCAAATTTTCTGTTTCTTGCATCTGCTTCTGCTTTCGATTTTGCCATCGCTTTTAAAACATCTTCAATATTGGTAAATCCTAAAGGCTTTAGAAACATTTCAGAAATCCTATCTGTAAGTTTTTGGTCAGGACGGACATGAAAATTTCTTTTTAAAGCTTCTGCCCTTTTTTCTAAACTAAATTGAGAAGTAGTAGGGGATGAGTCTATATGTTTCGCCCTTCGCCTGCTTTCAATAGTCCTGCCAAATAGTGATGAAGTATACAGCATATCCATCTTTTCGAAAAAGTGTTCAAGCTGCAACTTTTCTCTTTCACTAAGCGCGCCAACTCCTTCATCCTCCATTTTGGTAATTACACTTTCCCCATCCCTGATTGTTTGTAAATAATTACGCAATTGGGGATTGCCGGAATGAATGTTAATAGAAAGAAGATCCCTATAAATTATTTCCCTGCGCTCCCTGGGGGTTGCTGATCTTAATACCGGGCTTAAGTTAGATCTTGATGATAAATCCATTTCAAGAATAGATTTTCCGGAAGTTCCGGGATTATCATAAATAGTCTCAAAAACCCTATAGATTTTACCTACCAAAGGTAAATTATTTTTTTCAAACACCCCAATAATTTCCTCCAGAGCTGCTTGTGGATTTTCAAGTTTCCAAAGCTGTCCAATAAGTTCCTTCTCAATTCTTTTTATTTCTGCTGAAGGTGAATTTCTAATTCTATCTATTATTTCCTTTGCAACTCTATATTTTTCTGCTTTGTCAGGAGCAACGCGCGGAAAACCAGCTTCATTAATAACCTCCATTCTTAAATCTCCAGGAAGACTTTTCCAGATAGAAAGCACTGATCTCTCGAAATCATCATATTGTGATAATGCTTCATCAGAAAGATATGTCGCAAGAGCATCCGGATATTTTTGTCTAATTATTTCATCTGTGAAAACCCTTGTCGGTTTCCCATTTTTAATAAAATCCTTATAGCCGGGCGCAAGAGTGATTATTTTAATTAACTTATCGCTTAATACAGTTATGTCTGCAAAATGCATAAGAGCTGATACTGTTTTGTATCTATCGAGAAGATCAGCGCTTAAGACGGGGAAGTGTTGTTCGGAAGCAGATAAAATCTGAAGTTGTTGGGGGAAACTTATCCAAATTTCTAGTGTTCTGCGTTCGTCTCCAAAAAATTCAAGCATATTATTTTTAAGAATCATGGATAACGCACTAGGTCTTTTAAGTTCTATTAAGAATTTTGCGAGTTCCGCGTTAGGCTGACCTTCAGTAAACAGAGAACGGACATCACCGCTGTATTGTCCGAGGGCAGAAAATAGTTCTCGTGTTGGCCATTCATTTGCAGGGTAATCTCTAGGAGAAAAATCAGGAGAATTAAACAAATTTGCTAAATTTTTAACTCTTTTTACATCTTTTATTGTCAGATTCGGTGCTTTTATCCCGCTTCGCCACCTCTGACCAATTAATTCAGAAATACCATCCTGAACATCACGAGGAAGCAAAAGAACGCTTTTAAGCCATTCGTTCATTTTGTCTGGAGGAACTATTTGTCTAATACTATAGCCCATAAGAGGCATACTGTTAACACTGGCTATCCATTTTGCGTCTTTAAAATTATCAGTCGAAAATGGAATTCCTGCTTCCCGAAGAAGCAAAATAGTAGGTATATAATTGATAAATTCACCCAAACGGGACATATCCACACTAGCCACATCCCTTTCTTCACTTGAACATTGCCTTCTGGAACCCTCTATTATTCTTTTTGTCATCCCAGGATCCAATAAATCAATGAGATCTTTTGCCTTATATAACTGAACCAATACAGATTGACTTGGATAATTTATATGTGAATATTCTCCGTGATCAAATTGGTCTAACCGATATGTAAAATAATCCTGGGGTTGTAAAATAATTTCTTCTTTTTGTAAATTCTGGACAAATTTTAAAAAATCCGGACTTAGTAATATCTGTCTTCTTTCGTCGCTAGACATCAAACTTTTAATTTCTTCAACCCTGGTCCTTACACTTTCATCATAATCCTGATTTTCTATACCAAGTTTACCAAATATTAGGCTATTTAGGACAATTAGATCCTGACGATCTTCATATAATTCGCTTACTTGCTTTGGCGAAACAGGGCTTCCTTTCATCAGCCTAAGAATTTGTGCAAATTCCAATTTATCCGGATCAGCTAAAATTGCCTGAACAGATGGATCTGCTACCAAATTCGATAAATCCTGATTAATTTCAGCCTGTGTCTGGTTTAAATAATTAAAGTGGTCATCATTAGAATCCGGTATATCCAAGCTGATTCCTGATTGAATTAACGCTGTAAGAGGAGCAATCAAACCATCTTTATCTAAAGAATCTAAAGTATCAAATACGGTCGTTTTCCTTGAAAAACAACGATCGTAATACCCCCTTCTCAAAGCAACTGATAAAAATTGAAGTTTGTCTTGATTACCGATTAGAGTTTCATAAGCAGGAAGATCTTCTATTTCGACTTCCGGAAAAACATGGAAGAATGTTTTAAAGACGCGGGCAAGGATTCCGACTTTATCAAAAAATTCGGGAGGATAATTGGGGATATTTCCCGTTTCAGCAAGGCTTATTAATGTGTCAACTTGCGTGATATCACTACCGTATGATGTAACTCGCCAAGGATTATGCGGAACTTGGGACATTCCTTGTATTAAGGGTAACAACTCCTGCGCATTTGGGGTTTTCAACAGCCTCATAATTGTGGTTATATCAGTTTTTCCAGTATAACTGCGCGGGTGAACAAATGAATCGAATAAATTTACATTAGGCTCAAGAGCTTTAATGAAAGGCATAGGGTCAACTCTTGTCTCAAGCAGTGCCTTTATTACAGGTATACTATCGATACCCAAATTAAGCCGGTTTGAACCACTCTTAAGATCAGTTTCCAGGCATACCACAAGACGCCTAAATTCTTCTATTTTAGAAACTCCCTGTCTGCGTGCTTCAAGAGCTAGTACCTGATGGCGGAGCATATCTTTAAGTTTAAATATTCTTACAGAATCTTCTTTAGGTATTGAGGGTTTATTTTCTTTTACTAATTCTTTAAATATGCTAAATGGATCGGAACCGCCTATTTCTTTTGTTCTTACTTCAGCAAGAGTTTTTTGGTATTCAATTTCCGGATCAAGTGGAATTTGAGGATTTATTTCCGGTATGGTTTGACTTTTATCCACACTTACAACAACAATTGAATCATCTAATTTTTGATCCGGAGCTTCAACAATATCCGATAAAGCCGCATCAGGGTCAGGATGCGGTCTGGTAATTCTACCCCTTATTTTTTCAATCACGCGTTTTGCCGCTTCTGCAATTTTTCTGGTGGGACCGGATTTATTTTCTGCGGAAGATACTTTTTCAGATGCAGGTACTATTGACTGATCAGGTGATGCTAATCCCGGCATATTTTAATGGCTTGGTTCGTTTGCTTCCTTCAAAATCTTTGTTGCCTCATTTATTTTACCTGACTTAATAAGCATTTGTGCGTGTTCAGTAACAATCTTTGTAATTTCTTCTTCGTGATCTTTTAAAACCGGCGCTATAGCCGCTGTTAGCTCTTGAAACTCATCATCAAGAGTTGGGGCAATTTTGTATATTTGTTCAAGAGTTAAAGGAGGGTGAAGTTTATCCAAAACCATCCTGGCGATTGCCTTTGCCCGATCAATATCCATTTGCCCGTTAGTCAATTTTTCCTCTATAATTTTGAGTATGTCTAATTCAATCTTTTTTCTATATTCTTCGGCATTCATAACATCTGACTTAATTATTATGAATTCAGCAGTAAATTGCAAATTCAAAATGAAAAAAATTTGAAGGATTGCGCACCTGAAACCGTAGGTTTGATTTGTGAGCGGGTCGCACTTTGGGCGAACCTCGCTCAAAAATCAAAGAATTTTGAGCGGGAGACGCATTTTATTTGGAACCGCTCCTCCCTCAAATTCTAAGTAATTTTACCAGCTTGATGGAGGCATATCAAGCTGAGGAGGAAGAAAAATGAGCTCAACCCTGAGATACCATTCCGTATAACGTGTTTCCCTTGGTCCAAGTCCGCCTTTTGGTAGTTCGATATTAGTATGAGGTAGTATTGCGTAAGCCCTTATGCTTTGGCCGTCATTTTCTATGCGATCAATTGTCATCGTGTTTAGATTATAGTAGTTAATATTATTTAAGCAGTCAAGATAACCGTAAGCACCGGTTAATTTAACTTTTAATTGATTTATAAAAAGCTTACATAAATCAGAACTCGTGTTCAAACTCTTTTAGTTCAGCTAAAGGACACCAAAATGTCAGCTTGCAGGACTTTAAACGTTTAAATGTTAGAAGTTTTTTACTTAAATAGATTATCCTTAACAATAAAGAACCCGCCGAGCAAGAAAGCAAGAACAGCTACTTTGTAGAACTTAGATTTATCTATTTGTTGATAATTAGTAGCATAATTCCAGAAAGAAGCCGCAGCAACTAGTGATAATATTCCAAAAGGTAACGTAAAAAGACCTCCTATTCCACTAAGGATAGATGCTAATTTGTAAATTTTGAGATTTAGAGAAACTAGAGATAGTACAAGAAGGAAAACTGCAGTCAATACAATTAATCCAAATAAGTATATGTCTGATTTATTTGTAACCCCAGAAGAAACAACTCCTTTTATAGGAAAAGTTGTTATTAGAAGTATAACAAATGATCCCAAGCAGTTAATTAATATTAGATATTTTTCGTACTTTAGCATTTAGGTTAGGCCTACCTTATTTTAACATACCTCCATGTAACTCTTTATTGATTTCTGTTACTTCTGGAGCTCCTGACGTGATCTTAGCCAGACTGCCAGAATTCTTCAGATTATTCCTGTCTGACGGTCTATTACCTGATTTAGTTTATGCGTTAGGACTAAAAACTGTATAAGTATGCATATTAAAGATTTTATCAAAAGGGTACCATAAAAGTTGCCTAAAGAGTTAGCTAGGAATGTTTATGGATTTGTCTACCAGCCTGCCTTGCTCAATCTGGTGATAAAACTCTATTGCTCTTGCAATTCCTACCTGTTTGTGAACACGAGGATGGAGTGGCTTACCATGTCTTTTGTCGTATAACTCACAAGCATATTTGCCCCACCAAGTATTTTGAGGGAACTCCTTTTCAAGTTCTTCTGCTCTCCCAACTTTTCCTTCTGCAATATCCCTATGAAGCTGCGAGAGTCGTGCGAAAATTCCTTGCTCCGCGTCATTTATATATAACCTTCTAATGTATCGTTCCCATCGTTCAGGTTGCAGTAACTGGTCATTAATATCTTCAGGATGTAACTGCAATCTTTCCAAAAACTCCTCATGTGATAATCCAGCAACTTCTGCTACATCACCGTCCCTGCCTGATTTTGGCTGATAGAGTTTTGTTCCTTTTAATGTTTTTGCTTCATCTTCTGAAAACTTACCTAATTTCACGGCAGTATTAATTCGGGCTTTCAAATTTTGCGGATTAGCAACGATAGCTTCATAGGAAGAAAGATGAAGTGCGTCAAATAATTCTTGCTCGCGGCTTTTTGCCCACTCGTGTGTTCTGTCAAGAAATTCTTGAGTGTAACGACCAACCGCTACACCTCTTTGGAGATCAACAAAGCGTTGTTCCATTGGCATGGCATTCTGAGCAATTCTATAATCAAGATATAAAGGAAGTTTTTGATTCCATGTTTTTGTTACTTCAAACGAGAAAGTAATCCCGAGTCCATGTACTGAAATCATTTCTATCAGTTCTACTGGTAAATTTTTATCTTTAAGACTACTCAATCCAATTTGTGTATCTCCCATTTCACGCTTTTCGGGCGCATGGTCTACTTCATCGGGATACCAAGTAGCTTCATCGTATTGTCTGCGACCACTGTGAGAAAGCGTTACAGTATCAAGCATTAACTGTAAATCAACCTGCTCGCCATTTAGCTTAAGTAATCTTCCTAATTGAAGAGAGGCTCCTGCAGTTTTAATATAATGGTTAAATATGCCTGCCCATTCTTGATTTTCAATCCTATCTTCAAGTCCTACCATTCCAGCACCTTCACGAACTAATCTTGTAGTGATTTCTTGGCCTATTGGTTTACGCAAGTGTTTCGGCTCAGTAAACGTAGCTCCTTTTAATGTTTCAAGAACATCGCTGTTGGGACCAATAACAGGATTGTCTCCTTTTGCTTCTGCCATATTGTCTGTAAGTATATCATTTTGCTATCAATGGAGCAAAATCGACTATAGAGCTTTAAGTTTAGTAGAAAATTTAAATTGTTTTAGGAGGTGAGAATATATTATGTTGCCATTGGAAATAATCAAGAAATTCTATCCTAATGCATCGGAGTATGAACTGAAGGAAATACAGGAGATCGTGTATTTACTGGCTTGTGCTGTTATGCAGCATTTTTATGGGTCGAAATGGATGGGGAATTTTGGAGAATCCGACCCAGAAGGAAAATAGTAACTCTGAGGTTGGTTCGACTCCCGTTAGGGTATTAGGTTATAGGACTAGACTTTAGCAAATTTCAGCAACTTTCTGAAGCTAAAACAAGTTAGTTCGATAAAATTCCTATGGAGCTCCTGACGAGGTCTTACACAGACTGCCAGAGTTTATCAGATTATTCCTATCTGACGGTCTTTTACCGGATTTAGTCTATGCTTTAGGTCTAAAAAATGTATAAGTATGCATATCAGAAATTCGATCCTAGTGGCAGAGTTGAATCATCGATTATGGTGTCAACATTCGCTCCCTAACAGTAAGGTACTTTCACCACAAGAATCATTCGGTGAAGCTAGTATAGCACAAAGTTCCTGTTAATTTCTGTTACATATTCCTGCTACTAGTTGCTATAATAAATTGTATGAAGCTAAAAAAACTTCTTGAAGTTGTTGGCGATGTTTTAACAAACCTAAAAAGGATGCTCAAATTGGCTTGGGAGATGGATAAAAAAGTAACGCTAGGATACTACCTTACAGCAATTTTAGGTGCGATGGCTCCGTTAGCTGCAAGTATTACACTTAAATACTTAATTGATTCTCTCATTGCGCCTGGTGTAACACCTTCAATACCTACTATTGTCATTGTCGTTCTCGGAGCAAGATATTTAGTGGTGTTGGCAGAAAGTGTCATCTTATGGGGATTTAATAGAGTATATTTTGATTATTTGTTCCGTTATAAGGTGCAGAATGAAATCAATAGGAGATTCTACGATAAGCTCTCAAATTTAGACATAGCTCATCTTGAAGATCCCAAAACACAAAACCTTGTCTCTAAAGTTCGAGATACTATGACATGGCGCCCTCCGGATTTTTTGAGAATGTTCTCTTATTTTTTTGGGAGCATTGCTGGTTATATGGCAGCATTTTTTATTTTACTTCCTTTTGGCTGGTGGATTCCTCTTGTTATTACTGTCGTAACTCTACCAAGGCTATATTTAAGAGCAAAGTACGGAACAATTCAGTGGTCTATTTATGGCTCAGGTGCACCACAAGTTAGGAGGCTATGGTATTTAACATGGCTTCTTTCGACTCCAGAAGCAATACGAGAAATGAGAATATTTCAATCACACAAGGCGCTTCTAACTAGACTCAAGGAAATACAAGAATACCTTTTTACCCTAAATAAAAAGCCACTTGATGACTATTTACGCCAACTGACTTTACCACCTATCCTTGAAATCGTTGTTCTTTTTATTATTGCTTATTTACAGTTACCCCATGTGTTGGCCGGTATTGTAACCATTGGTAGTTTTACCCTTCTTATAAACATGATCGATCAATTAAATGGTAGTGTAGCTAACGCGGTTATTAACTTTGGTGAGATGTATGAGCATAACTTATATGTTGATGACTACTTTAAAATTTTGGCCTTACCAGCACTCATTAAAGAGATTGAAAATCCCATTATCATAAAAAACGATGTACCGCCAAGTATTGAATTTAAAAATGTATCGTTTCAATATCCGGGTGGGCCATTAGTTCTTAAAGATATTTCTTTCGTAATAGATTCTGGAGAAAGTGTTGCATTGGTCGGTGCAAATGGAGCAGGTAAATCAACTATTATTAAGCTGATTTGTCGCTTCTATGATGTTACAGATGGGGAGATTCTCATAGATGGTGTAAATATTAAAAACATCAAATTAGCCAGTTGGTATAAATGTATGGGAACTTTATTCCAAGATTTTGTACATTATTATTTGACAGTAAAGGATAATATTCTTTTAGGTGATCCAAACAAACTCGATGAAAAGTTAATGAAAGAAGCCGCTCGAAAAGCTGGAGCTTTAGAGTTTATTGAAAAATTACCTAAAGGCTTTGATCAGAATCTGGGTAGAGAGTATGAGGAAGGAGAAGAATTATCAATAGGGCAATGGCAAAAACTAGCAATTGCTAGAGCTTTTTATCAATCCCCACCACTTTTAATATTAGATGAACCAACCTCTGCAATTGACGCTGAATCTGAATACGAAATCTTTAATAATTTAGAAAAGGCTTATAAGCACAAAACATTGATTCTTGTTTCCCACCGCTTTTCAACTGTAAGAAATGCAAACAGAATTCTAGTAATAGAGAATGGAGAAATTATTGAAAAAGGGACTCATAAAGAGCTACTTAAACTAGATAAGAAATATGCCAGAATGTTTAATGTCCAAGCAGAGGGCTATAAATAGTTAGTTTTCTGCAGTCTTGATTGCTCCTTCGGTGACGTGGTTTTAATTCCCAACTCATGGTTTAGTTTTATTATTTCTACTAATTCCTCGCTTATTATTAACCCGAAACTGTCTCACAGTTAGATAAGCGAGGTGATGAATTAAGATGCTACCTTTAGATGAAATAAAAAAGTATTACCCAAAGTCTACAGAAGAAGAGCTAAAAGAGATACAGGAAGTTGTCTATCTATTAAGTTGTGCAATTATGCAAGAGTTTTATGGGCCGCCTGTAGGCGAGCCTCGCCATTCTGGCGGGTCTGATTGGATGGGAGATTTTGAAGAGTCCGGCCAAGAAGGAAAATAGCGAGCCTAAAGCTAGTTCGATTCCCGTTAGGGTATAAGGTTATAGGGTTTAATTTTAGCACAATTTAGCAATTTCTTGAAGCTAAAATTTGCCAGTTCGATTAAATTCGTATGGAGCTAAAAGCTGGACAAGAACTACTTATCGAAATATTCTTTCAACTGTCTCCTTCCAGCCCCACTTTTCCAGTATAATTCCCTTCTCTTAGCTTCTGCGGGTATTTCAAATTCTTCAGTAAATACGAGCTTAAAAGGAATTCTATGTTTTGTTGATCTTACATATCCTGAATTATGTTGGATTAATCTTCTTTCTACATTATCAGTATAACCAACATATGTTCTCTGATCTTTCAAGCTTTGTAGGATATAGATGAAATACATAAGCAGGGAGCGGGTCGCCCTTTGGGCGAACCTCGCTCATTTGACAAAGTCAAATGAGCGGGAGAGGGGACTTGAACCCCCGACATCCTCGTTGGCAACGAGGCACTCTACCACTGAGTTACTCCCGCTTTAAGTGCCGCAGACTTGAGTCGCACAAGTATAAAACGCTCTTCAGGCGCTCGCCGTGACTACCTTGGCTACTGCGGCAATTTACAAAAACTCTCTGTTTGAGAATGGCAATTAGGACACAAGAAACATAAATTCTCCCGTCGGTTATCTAATGGATTACCATTAATATGCTCTACTTCCAACCGTATCGGCTTATTTTTCCATTTCGATAATCGACAAACATTACACTTATACGCCCTTCCTATTTCCAGAAGAGCTCTCTTCAATAATTTTCCTCTTGCTCTTGTACCGTTAATTTGAATTACTAATATTTGTTCAGGTGTTTTTTTAGCTGGTCCGCCAATATGATTCTTGCCATAATTCCACGCCTGCCCTAAAAAATGAGAATTATCTATCTCGTAATACTTGATCCTACTAATCAAATACGTTCTTAAAGCACCAGATGTCAAAGACGCTCCCAATGAACGCATTACTCCCAACATTGAGACATTATTTTTTACAGCTTTCTCTAAAACCTCTTTGGTGTATTTTAACTTTGACATTTAACCATTATTATAACAACAGTTTAGTGCCTTGCCCATATCTCTTCCATTAATTCCTATTTTTAATGTACCAGTAGATTCTACCACGGAAAGGCACTTTATGTCACTTCCTGAAATCAAAGCGGGAAGTTTAAGAGTTGGAGTATTGTTGAGCAATATTTGCCGCCATGAGGATATAAGGATTATCGATTTCGGATGATTTTCCATTGGGTGTAAAAAGCTCCCTGTATTCAGATTCTGCATCTGATAACAAAGCATAAGTAAAAACTACACCTTTTGCAACAACTTTTGGAGGCTTTACAAGTGCCAGAGTTTTACCCTCCGCAAACGCTGCTGCATCTGAAAAATCGATTCCAAGCCAGTTATTTTCAGGCTGACTATACATGTATAAGACAACTTCGGGGTTTTCAAAATTGTGTATATGCACTTCAGCTCCGCTGTAATCGAATTTACAGGCTCGAAGGGTTCTGGATTTAGGTTCAAGTTCTATAGCTCCTAAATTCGTACTCCTTCCATAAATAAAAGACCGGGAGAGATGAAAAAATTCTCTAACTGGTGTAATTTCTGAGCGGTAGGGGATAGTTGCTCTTGCTTCAGGTCCGCGTGCTATAGTCATAATGAAAAAAAATTATAGCACGTTAAAGCAATACTTACTTCCTGAAAAAATTAAAGGCAAGAGTAAGGATAACGGAAATTATAATTGAAGAAAGCCAGGGGATATATATTTTAAATCCGCCTTTATCAATATAAATATCTCCCGGTATCCGGGGCAAATTAGGCATCAGATTAAAAACCAATCCTAAAAGTAAAAATATTACTCCCAAAAATGTAAACAGCTTACCAATCTCCTGCATAGACCAATTATACCTTTTTAAATCCCTGACCCAATACCCACCAAAATCCAACAAGAAGGGAAACAGACACCGGATTAAAGCTTAAGGTTATTAAAAGACCAAGCAAGATCATAAGCTCCAATGTTTGATTTCTTTTAAGAAATACCCTGATTGAATATATAACCAGTAAACCAAGCGCTAAAACCCCTAAGAAGCCTCCCTGAATCCAAAAATCCAGGAATATATTATGGGCACTATCAACCACCAGATATTGAATATTGTTGTTCAAAATAAGTGATGTCTGATGCAAGGCGCTTTGCATATTGCCAAAGCCATGCCCCAAAACCGGAGAAGTAGCCCCGGCCACCAAGGAGGTATACCAAATTTCAGCCCTGTTCTCATACCAACCTCCGCCTGCATAAATGGGTAAAAACAGGCTCATTATACTGATAAAAAGCGCAACTATAAAAGCATGAGGTAATTTAAGCTTAAATATATATATTAGCCCGAAAAAGATAGTTAAAATCAAAAATCCCAAAGCCCCGGTTCTTGATCCTGAAGCTAAAATTATCAAAAAAACTAAAATCAAAGCAGAAAACTTTACCCATTTTTTGGGAGTAGTCAAACCAAAGGGGAGGAAAAATATTGCAGCTCCGGCCAAAGAGTTAGCTTCACCCAAAGTCCCAAAAGCCCGGCCATTTATATCTCCTCCGAATATATACACAGACAGCGCCAAAATAATAAGGCTAAAAAGAGAAAATAAACAGGCTTTTTTGGGTAACTCTGTGCGCGAAGAAATAAAAGCAAAAGCTAAAAGATGCCAGAGTAAAAATATACCCTGCAGCCTGAAAGCATTACCGAAAAAAGTAGTTTCAGTTTTTAAGAATATCAAATCAATGATAGATAAAAATAGTATTATGCTGACTGCAAAGCCGGGGAAAGTTATCAGGAACTTTAGATTGAATTTAGCCTTAAAAAGGGTCAATAAAACCAAAAGTTCAATTAAAAGCTCTGCCAAAATGACTTTGGGAGTTTCAAAAAAAGATACGCCCAAAGGCAAAACTAAAAGCGGTAAGAAAAAAATTAATGTATAGAAAAAAACAGTCACAAAATCAGTGTACCAAATTTTCTCTTAGAAGTTATTTGCGGCTAGTTTTATTTAATGTTTGTGATGTTTTTGATGTTATTGAAGTACCGACAAAGTCAAAGCCGGTCACGTCTTTAGAGATGACTTTTCGAATTTCCTCAGGAATCCATTTTATTTGTTCCGCCCCCGGAGTTGCCGGTCTGACAGAATACAAAGCAGAAGCGCTGGCCTGCTTCACTTCTAAGGTATAAGCACCGTTTATGCCTGTTTTAGCAGTGAAAATATCATTGCTTGAAAGATTTTTAGCAGTAACAGTTATACCCCTTGCAGGCATAGGAAGAATATTTAGCAATCTATATGTGAGTTTTCCCCTAATATAATAGGTGAAGTAAGATACTGGTGCAGTGACAGGTGAAGTCACGGCCAAAACAGTCGTAGCAACCATGCCGGTTTGAGACAGCGCTATTACTGCAAGAAGCAAAAAGTTAACTAAAAAAGTAATGATCTTTAAATTCATAAGGTAAGACTATAGCATACCTATAACCCTTTGTCAAGTCCTATAGGTCACTTTACTGTAACGCTCTTGGCAATATTGCGGGGCTTGTCTACATTATGTTTTAATTCTACAGCCATATAATATGCCAAAAGCTGCAAGGGGATAATATTGGCAATTGCAGAAGTTTCGCCGCTGTCAGAAACTTTCAAATGATAATCAAAACCCGGATGTTTAACGGGCGAAATTCCTATAACTGTTGCGCCCCGGGCTTTAACCTGGTTTATGGCATTCGCCACATCTTCCTGCGCCACATCATTACTTGTTGCTACCACCACCGGCACTCCTTTTTCCATTAAAGTAATGGCATAATGTTTCAAATCTCCTGCCGGTATTGCATGAGCATGTATATATGAGCCCTCTATAATTTTAACCATACCCTCACGGACAATATTAAAGTTTTGGTATTTTCCCAGCATAAATACATCCTTTGATTTAATAAGCAAATGAGCAATTTTTTTAACATCTTCATGATTTGAACCTGTTTTTAAATATTGGTCAACTTCATCTGATAATATTTTCAAATTTCTTACGCCCTCTTCAGCCTTGCCCTGCACAATTTTGGAAAGCAAATACCCCCAGGCAATTTGGGAGGTAAAAACTTTTGTAGACATTACGCAAATTTCCGGCCCTGCTTGAGAAAAAAATTTAAAATCAGAAATCCTGCTCATAGTAGAGGCAAGCATATTTACATATGAGGCAATTTTGGCGCCTTTTTTACGAGCAATTTCTAAAACCTCCAAAACATCTGCTGTTTCTCCGGACTGCGAAGGAGCAATAAATAAATCATCAGGGCCTATCAAATCATAATATTCATAAATATCAGCACCAATCACACTTCTTGCATTCACAGCCGCAAACACGCGCAAATAAAAAGCAATTTGAGAAGCAGCAATACCGGCAGTGCCTGAACCAATAGTGTAAACTGTTTTGGCTTTTTTGATGGCTTTCACAAAATCCTCATATAGCTTTAAATCCTGGTTTAACACCTGATTAATTACATATGGCGCTTCATGAATCTCCTTCAGCATAAAGTGGTCATAGCCTTCCTTATCTACTTTGCTGCTTTTAAAATCAATGTGCTCCTTTTTGACCGACAGGCTTTTATTGGATTTAATATCAAAAAGCTCCAGTTTACCGTTCCAGGCAATCATTTGCCCGTTATCCACCACAATCACTTTATCAACGTGAGGCGCAAAAGATAAAGTATCTGAGGAAAAAAATACCTCTTCACCGTTTATTCCCACTACCAAAGGTGAGCCATTTCTGGCAGCAATTATTTGCCCGTCCCTGGTAAGTAAAATAATGGTGTTCCTGCCCTCAAGCTCCAAAAATGCAGACCTGACCGCTTCTTTAAGATAATTTGACTGATCACTAATGACTAATGACTTTATTTTCTCCTCTATCAGTTTTACTATTACCTCGGTATCTGTTTGGGAATCAAAAGTGTAACCTTTCCCCAGCAAATAATCTTTTAGTTTTTGATAATTTTCCACTATACCGTTTTGAGCCAAAACAAAGCTTTTGTCAGAAGAATAGTGAGGATGGGCATTTATTTCGGTAATGCCGCCGTGAGTTGCCCAGCGGGTATGACCAATGCCTTTGCCGGATATTGGAAGATTTAGCACCTGATCCATATCGCCAATTGCCCCGATTTTTTTGTTTATCTTTATTTGGTCTGCCAAAACTGCAATGCCCCATGAATCATAACCGCGGTATTCCAGCCTTTTTAAGCCTTCTAAAATCACCTCAGAAGCATTTTTTGTTCCGACATATCCAAATATCCCGCACATATTGGAAAATTATAACATTAAAACATTTCTTTCAGTCTGAGAAAAATTTTCCTCACCAGGTGCGTTCTATGATCAATCCTGTCTAAGTCTAATAAATCCTGAGCTTTAATTTGTAAAATTCCGCCTGGTTTAATAGCCAAAAGCACTGAGGCAACACCATCATCAGAATCTGCAACATCAAAACCTAATCCCTTTAAAATAGCAATAAAAGGGTCGGGGGTTTTAAACTGAGTTAAATTATAATACGTTTCATTAGTTGTAAGATTTCTGCTTCTAAACAAACCTTTGATCGCTCCGCCGGGTATCAAAACTTCATTAAATCGCCCCACTACCATAGCGGGAGAAGCGCTGTATGCCACAGAATTTAAGGCCAATATGCCGGCAATTGAATTATCAGGAATTCCCCGTAAAACTTCTGCCGATGTGGTATGAAAATTTTCATTACCAATATAATGGTCAACTCTTTCACTGCGGACTAATCCGGTTGCTCTAAAATCAAGACCTTTCCCTATATTGGATTTTGCTAAACCGCTAACACCTGCAGAAAATCCTGCTCCCACATCTAAAACGGTTCTTACATCACCAGCAGCCCGGGTATAATCAAAAAAATGCCTTAAACCATCTAACGATTCCAAATAATCGGCTGGCCTTCGACCCGCTACATAATCAAGTGTCGGAAACCCATTGAAAACGAAGCGCCTTTCAAGAACTCTAAGAGCACGAAGTTGTTGGGCAACAGCATTACGTTCGTCAGAACCTTTTTCAAATGGAGGCTTTCGTGTGACTACTTCAGACATCAGGATATTTTAACAAAAAGAATTGATGTTTACAAACCTATAGTGAAAGACGGCGGTGGAGTTGACAGGATTTGGACCTGTGACATGTCCGATGTAACATCGGGGACCGCTCTACCTGGTGGAGTCATGAGGGTTCGAACCTCAGACCTTCTCAGTGTAAATGAGACGCTCTACCAACTGAGCTATGACTCCAATTTGATCACTTGATCCCTAATAATCATTTCAATTATATCTCTTCTTTTAAGTTTTTTCAGTCTATACTCTATTCGTCTGGCTTTTACTAAAGAGTCATATTTTTGACTAAACACTAATTCAACAGGCAAGAGATTGCTTGTGTACCTTGATAAACCTGCTTGATGCTCCGCTAATCTACGCTCTAAATCATTAGTACTTCCAATATAGAATCTTTCATTCCTGCATCTTAAAATGTATAAATATCCCATCTTGACCCCCCGACATGTCCGATGTTACGTCGGACCGCTCTAGCCTCCGATGCTTCGATCGGAGTCCGACTTTACGTCGGACAACTGAGCTACAACTCCAGACAGACATGGGAATTATAACCTTTTTCCCGGCATTCTTAAAGGTTTCTTACCTTCTATTATTATAAATCTCATAAATTAACCTTAAAATGAGCCAATAACATGCAGCATATAACCCACCTTCATCCCACTTATTCTGTTAAGCGTCTTCCTAAAATGGTTATACATACAAGAAGCAAAAACGGCAAAATAGAAAAGCCTTATGAAAAACCTGTAATTTTGCCTGAACAAACTGACCTTGATCCGGGAAGACATGCCTGGGCTGATGCCCGCTTTGCAACAGATATTATGACAGAGCATGGGCTTTTCTTTGCCCTTTTAATGCCGGAGGAAATTGCTCCAAAAGAAAGAAAGCAGGCTTTAAAATTTTCCAAAGATTTTGCAGCTCTTTTTAAAAAAATTGACTCCTCAACCCCTCCAGCCAGATCAGAGCTTAAGTCATTTGTTAAAAAAATCACAGAAGAAATTAAGCCTTTTGTGGAATATAAAGAAAAAATGGGGGAGGCCCAAAAAGACGGTTCTTTAAGAAGTCTGGTCTGGCCGCTGTTTTTTGACCATACCCGCCGTGAAGCTGAAAGATGGATGAAAAGATTGGAAAATCTCGGAAAAGGTGAACCCGGACTTGAAAGGAAAGAAGTAGCAAAATTCTGGAACAGCATAATGGAAGAACATGCCAGGTTTGTTGCCCATCTTTTAGACCCGGATGAATATGAACTGATTGAAAAAGCCAGAAAAACTTCTGAGGTTTTCAGGCACTTGGATAGCGGCAAGTTAACAGATATTGTTGCTGCCACTGCTTCTCATCCAGCAACAGTAACAGAATCATTAATCCAAAATCCGGAAATAGATGCCATAATGAGCGCCGCCCAAACAATTTTGGATTTTAAAACTAAAACAGCCAGGGATATAGAAATGGCCAGGATTAAAAGCATTATTGACCCGCGTCTTGCAGATCATGTCCGCAGGGAAGCTTTAAAGTTTGTAGATGAACTCAAAAGAGCTGACTAGCTTTCGCAATCATGTGCCGGGAAGAGGAGTTGAATCCTTCGACTTCGCCCGCCTTTGGCGAGTCTTCGCTCAGGACTATAGCCTCCGATCTCGGTACGGATTAAATTCCACAATTGTGGGCGGGACAGGAGTTGAACCTGCACAGCCTTGCGGCCATATGCACCTCAAGCATACATGTATACCATTCCATCACCCGCCCATTTCAAGGCTCATTTTATCAGTTTAGTAGGGGCATATCAATCTGAAAAGCCTGCAGACTGTTTTGAAGGGTAGAAATCACTTTAATTCTAATTTAAATGTTGTTTCCGTCTAACCACCAACATAAAACTAAATAAACCATTAGCTGCAGTCCATGTTAAAGGATATAACCAAGTTACAATGCTGTATTGTTGTAATGCAAGCAAGCTTAATCCATGCCTAAATGTATTTAGTTCATAGGAAAATAATGTTTCTGAAAACGGCTTATTCCATGATTTTCGAATTGTAGGAACAAATCCCAGCATATCAATAGCTGAAACTAAAACCACTGATAAAATAGGTTGTTTTGCTATTAACCATAAAAATAAAGCAACAAACGAAAGAATAAAAAACAAAGTATCTGATCCAGTAATATCCTTTTTCCCATTTCTTAAGCTAAGAATAAATATAAAAAAACATATAATTACAACAACTAATGTAACCCACGATCCAACTCCAGCTCCACCACTCACTTGAAGACCATAAGCGATTGCGGTTACTAATCCCCATATAAACCATGTATAAACGTGAGGAGTTGTCTTTCCCGAAAGCGTATCCCGAACGTAGGGAATATATCCGATAAATGTCAGCAAAACAGCTATTATACTAATAACCGTTTTAAATTCCGGCATGATTTGAGTATATCAAACAGGAAAAAGTTATTAAAATATTTAGAGGAAATTCCTGAAAAAAAATAATTTATTCCTGTGCCGAGGAGAGGAGTTGAACCTCCACGAGCTTGCGCTCACAGCCTTCTGAGGGCTGCGTGTATACCATTTCACCATCCCGGCTTAGAAAACTTAGAATAATTCTAGCAGTTTAGAACAGGCATATCAATCTTAGAGGTCGAATATAACTTTGTTTCATAAATTAAAAAGCAAATGAGTCAAAATGAGTCAACTCATATAAATTTGACAAAGGATAAAAAATAATTATAATTGCGCATATGGCAAGCTTTATTGATAGAAAATGCGCGAGAAGTGTCCAGGTCCATTAGAAATATCAAAGACATTAGCGTCTAAACCAAAAGGAGCAACGATAGACCGTTTCCAGATCAATGGTACTCTTCCGTGTGGAATAGGAATAAATTTAGTAAGAGAAGCTCAAAGTCCAACAGCAGCAGAACACATTGCTATCCAAGATGCAAATATCGCAGCAAAAACTCAGTGCCGACTTAGAGCCGGGTAAAAAATTCCTTCAGTGCGGAAGACAGTTCTTATTTTGAACCAAATTCATTTGGTGAAAAAGAATTCATTCATTTTGAACCGCTTCTGCTTGAAATACTCTCACATTTTAGCAACTTAATGGAGGTATATCAAGCTAAGGAGGAAATAACATGAGCCCAGCACTTTATAATTCACATCTTTATGATGAAAAGACTTTTTATCAAACGTTCTTAAAAGACTTAGAGAATTGCCAAAATGAAGTAATTATTGAATCCCCATATATAACCAGTGAGAGAATGAGAACGTTTGATCGTTTATTTAAAAAATTAGTCAAAAGAGGCGTCAGAATATACATAATTACCCGTGATCCCAAAGAGCATGGTCTTCATGGAACTACAATCGGAAGACGCTATACAGCGGTGTGAGACCTTAGGAATACAGGTTTTATTATGTACAGGCAATCATCACAGAAAACTGGCTATCCTGGATCGGAAAATACTTTGGGAGGGTAGTTTAAATATTTTATCCCAGACCTGGAGCAGGGAAATTATGAGAAGAATTGAAGGACAAGAATTAGCTTTACAAACGTTTAATTTCTTAAAATTAGAAAAATTCCTCTAGATTTGCTATAGTCAGACTAGAATGAGTAATAATAACGATCCTGTAGATTTATTACCTTGGGATGATATTCAGCAGGTTAGTCAGGAAGATCTATTTAAGGAAAAGTTTGGAAAAATCCATAAAAATATATTTAAATTCGCTGCCAGTGATAAAAACCGCCCTGCATTAATAGAGTCAGCATTAAAAAGCTTGAGAAGAACTAATCCCAACGCATCCTACGGACAGGCTATATTACTTGCAGATATCATGCAGACTTTCGCTAAAAAGGTTTTGGAAGAGAGTTAAGAAAGAAGTTTTATCCCCAAAACTTCAGCAATTTTTTCAATATTTTCATAAGAAGTGTTTACTTCTCCGCGCTCTATAACAGCATAATAATTGGTACTTTTTAAACCGGCTTTTTTGGCCACATCAGCCTGTGTAAAGCCTTTTTTCTCTCTTGCTTCTTTGAAAAGTTTATAAATATCCTGCTTAGAGCTATTCATATATCGATATTATATAACTTTTCGGGATAGTTTGCTTACTATCGCACTGATTGGGATTTTGCTAAAATTTATTCCAGATATGGCATGGAATGATAATTTATCTGGGGTACACTTAGAGATTGCCTCTTCAAATAGTAAACATATTGGAGTTTTGGCAGGTCCAGGAACTGGTAAAACAGCATACGGACTAATTAGGCGTGTTGCTCGTTTACTTTCTGAAGGAACATCGGGGCATAAAATCTTACTTTTATCGTTTACAAGAACAGCTGCAGCAGACTTAAAAATTAAGGTTTCTGATCTTGATGTTTCAGGTGCAGAAGACGTACAAGCAATGACTCTTCATAGCTTTTGTTTTCAACTTCTTAAAAAAGATGCAGTCTTTGCTGCTACAAAAAGGGTTCCCCGTACTCTTCTAGCCCATGAAGTAGATTTAATGCTTCGTGATTTAGAAGGTGCATTCGGAGATTTGGATTCCAGACGTAAACAATTAGAAGCTTTTGAGGCTGGCTGGGTGAGACAAACAGAGGATCATCCTGGGCTAGCAACATTACCTAATGATCAAGCTTTCGAGGCAGAAGTTCTTAAATGGTTAAGACACCATAAAGCTATGTTAATAGGTGAAGTGGTACCTCTTGCATATAAATATCTTAGGGATAATCCAGAAGCCGAAGAGCTACATAGTTTTACCCATCTAATTGTTGACGAATATCAGGATTTAAACAGATTGGAACAACATTTGCTTGATCTGTTAAGAGATGCTGACGATATTAGTATTTGTATTGCTGGAGATGATGACCAGTCAATTTACAGTTTTAGACACGCAAATCCAGAGGGAATCATTGATTATCAAGCAAGGCCAGATACGAAAAAGTACGATATCACTATATGTGGGCGTTGTCCTAGAATTGTTTTAGCTATGGCAAATTCTTTAATAAATCATGCACCTAATCATACAAAAGAACCCTTAGCTTCAAATCATTCGGAGGAAGGTAATGTAGCAATAATTCAGTGGTCAGATCTAAGTTCAGAAATAGACGGTATTGTTACTGCAATAATCACAGATATCACAGCAGGACGTCGTAACCCAGGAGATATCTTAGTTTTAACCCATAGAAGCAAAATAGGTACTGAGATAAGACGAAAACTTAAGGAACAGAACATCCAAGTACACTCGTACTTTAACGAAGAAGCAGTTATTAATGATATAGCTCGGGACACTCTAGCCTTACTTGAACTTACTTGTGGAAATGATGAAGTTGCGACAAGAGTGCTTTTGGGATCGGGTGATGCAACCGGAAGGCGTGACGCTTACAGTAGACTTAATAAATATGCTTCCCAGCACGAAATTACAGAAGTAGAAGTCCTCGATCAACTATCACAAGGAGCAAAGGTAGATGGATTATCTATTCCAGCATTAGTAACGCGTTATAAAGATGCAATTACTAGAGCAACTTACCTACGAAGTCTTGAGCTTGAGCAACTAATAGAAGAGCTCTTCCCGGAAAGCAATACAGAATTAGCAGATCTTAGACAATTAGCACGAGAATCATTGCCGCTATCGACTACATGCCAGGATTTATTAAGTAAAATGACTACCTCGATAACTCAAGTAGACGTACCTCAGTATCCAGATTTTGTAAGAATTATGAGTTTGCATAAATCAAAGGGTCTTACAAGCCCAGTCGTCTTTATCGTTGGTTTTGTCGAAGGAATTATTCCAACCCTAAAGAATAATCTTACAGAAAGAGAAAGTGCCTTAGCTATTGAGGAACAAAGAAGGCTATTTTATGTTGCTTTGACTAGAACTTCTAATCAGCTGGTAATTTCTAGTTCAATAGGAATAGAGCTTGCAGTAGCGCGTAGCTTAGGAGTCGTTGTTCAGCCTAATTCAGTGAGAAATATTGCAGGAAAACTTACAGCGAGAACTATTGCAAGTACTTATCTAGCTGAATTAGGAGCAAGAATGCCAAATTCCGTTCGGGGTGTTGATTGGATAGCTTCTTACTAAATATTCACCTGATTCCTTATGAGCTATCTTAAATGTGTGAAATTTGCTAGAATTGACCTTGAAAAGATATATATGGCACATACTAGCGAAGCAAAAACACGACAAGACATTATAGATTTACGTCTCTTGAAAGCTGGTTGGTATGTAAAAAATCCATCACAAGTTACTTCTGAACTTGATATTTGGGTTGGTTTGCCTGAAGGTATTGAGGAGCCCGAACATGAACATCAAGGCTTTCAATATGCAGATTATGTTTTACTAGGTGAAGATGGTTATCCTCTAGCTGTTGTAGAGGCTAAAAAGACATCAAAAGATGCCCGAATAGGTCAAGAACAAGCCCGACAATATGCAGTAAACATCCAAAAAAACTCCGGCAAAGATATGCCTTTTGTTTTTTATACAAATGGAAATGATATCTATTTTTGGGATACTGAAAAAACACCTCCAAGAAAAGTTTATGGTTTTCCAACAAAAAAAGATCTTGAACGAATGCTTTTTTTAAGAAAAAATGAAAAACCAATTTCACAAGAACTCATTGATCGTGAGATTACGGATCGACCCTATCAAATTGAGGCTATTCGTTCTGTATTTGAAAATCTTGATAAAGGTAAAAGGAAAGCATTGCTTGTGATGGCAACGGGAACCGGAAAGACTAGAACCGTTGTTTCCATGCTTGATGTGCTTATGAGAACCAATAAGGTGCAAAGGGTTTTATTTTTAGTAGATAGAATAGCTCTTAGAAATCAGGCGCTTGACGCATTTAAGGAATTTCTGCCTAACGCTCCTGTTTGGCCAAAGATTGGCGAAACAGAGATCGCTACAGATAGACGCGTATATGCAGCGACCTATCCTACTATGCTTAATATCATTGAGGATAAGGACTGCCCATTGAGTCCACATTTTTTTGACATGATTGTGGCTGATGAAAGTCATAGGTCGATTTATAATGTTTATAAAAACATTTTTGACTACTTTGATGCTATTCAACTAGGTCTGACTGCTACACCAAAAGACGCAGTGGAGCATAATACATTCGGACTTTTCGATTGCGAAGACGGTATCCCAACCTATGCTTATTCGTATGAAGAAGCGATAAATCATAAACCACCTTATCTTTGTGATTATGAGGTTTTAAAAATCCGTACTAAATTTCAAAAAGAAGGCATCCACAAACAAAACATTTCTCTTGCCGAACAACAAAAGTTATTGGCTGATGGTAAAGAACCAGAAGAAATAAATTATGAAGGTACTGATATTGAAAAAAAGGTTACTAATAAGGGAACAAACGCATTAATTGTTCAAGAATTCATGGAAGAGTGCATTAAAGATGAAAGCGGTACTTTACCTGGTAAAACTATATTTTTTGCTATGACAATGAAACACGCCCGAAGATTGCAGGAAATGTTTGATGATCTATACCCTGAACACAAAGGAAATCTTGCAAAAGTGATTGTTTCAGATGATCCTCGTGTTTATGGCAAAGGTGGTTTATTTGATCAATTTGTTAATAATGATTTTCCAAGAATTGCAATTAGCGTAGACATGCTTGATACAGGTATTGATGTTCGTGAAATTGTAAATCTAGTCTTTGCCAAACCGGTATTTTCATATACAAAACTTTGGCAGATGATAGGACGGGGAACAAGACTCCTTGAACCTAAAAAAATCAAACCATGGTGTAAAGAAAAAGATAAATTCCTAATCATGGACTGTTGGGAAAATTTTGAGTATTTCCAGATGAATCCAGCCGGAAAAATTGATCAACCAACAAAACCAATTCCAGTTAGACTTTTCGAAATAAAATTAGAAAAATTAAACGTTGCCCAAGCACAAAATAATGAAGCAGTTATTAAAGATACTATCCAAAAACTAGAGAATGACATTAAATGTCTACCTGAAAACAACGTTGTCATCTTGGATGCAAGAAGTAAGCTGGATATTGTTAATGATACTTTCTGGCAGAAATTAACAGAGGAAAAAAAGATTTATTTACAAAAAGAGATTGCTCCACTGATGCGTACCCGTACAGGTGAAGATTTTAAAGCCATGAGCTTTGAGCTAAAAGTTCTTCAATACTCTATCGCAAAACTTAATATGGGCGGAGAACAGGATAAAAAAGTACAAACTCTTGAAGAAGTTATTATTGAAATGGTTTCTGATTTACCGCTTTCAGTAAATATTGTTGCCAAGGAAAAAGAACTTATTGAGGCTGTGTTAAACAACGGATATTTAGCAAAAGCCAGTGAAGCAGAGTTAAATACTTTAATAGAAAAAATTGCATCTTTGATGAAATATAGAGAGGAAGGTATTAAGCCCGATCAGGATTCATTAAACTTAAAAGATTTAACCCTTGAAAAAGAATATATTAAATTTGGTCCAGCGAATGAAAGAGTTACTATTCAAAAGTACCGCGATAAGGTAGAAGCTCTTATAAAAAAGCTGGAAGAAGAAAATGAGATATTACAAAAAATTAAACAAGGCCAGGGTATAACGGGTGAAGAGATTGAAGAACTTGCTGACACACTTGCAGAATATGATCCTTATCCAACAGAAGAGAATTTGCAAAAAGCCTATGATGCTCGCAAAGTAAATTTCTTAGATCTAATAAGGTATATTATGGGCATTGGTGGCTTGGTTACATTTCCAGAAAAAGTATCTGAGGCATTTGCTGAATTCATAGCTGATCATAATACATTTACAGCAAAACAAATTCAATTTTTACAAACTCTACAAACATTTATTGTTGAAAATGGTGAGCTTACCAAAAAAGACCTTGTACAAGAACCTTTTACTAAACTGCATGAGAATGGTTTCTTAGGTCTTTTTGATAATAAAATGCAACAAGAAATATTGCAATTTACAGGCAGAATATTACAAAATGCTTAACTCAACAATTAAATCATCTATCCATCGACTTTGGACTAATTTATGGAGTGGTGGAATCTCAAACCCCCTAACCGCTATAGAGCAGATTTCATACCTACTTTTCATGAAGAGAATTGATCAGCTGGACATTAAAAAAGCTCATGATGCAGAATTTACAGGAGAATCTTATGCCCCATTTTTCAAAAGTGAAAACGAAAATCTCAGATGGAGCCACTTCCGTCAAATGGAGGGTAGAGAAATGCTTGATCTAATAGAGACTAAAGTATTCCCATTTTTAAAAAGCCTTGGTGCTGAGGGTGGTTCGTATGCAAAATACATGAAAGATGCAGTCTTTATCATTAGAAAGCCTACATTACTAGTGGAGGCAGTTAACATTATTGATGAAATTTTTGAAGAGATATCAAAACAGCAATCAGCCGGACAAGGGTTTCAGGACACCCAAGGAGATTTATACGAGTATTTACTCTCCGAAATAACCAGTGCAGGAAAACTTGGTCAATTTCGTACCCCTAGACACATAATCCAGCTGATCTGTGAACTTGTTGATCCCAAACTTGGTGACACTATTTGTGACCCTGCTTGTGGAACAGGAGGATTTTTACTCGGTGCATATCACCATATTCTTACTCAACATACAGGCCGCGAGCATCAACAAACTGATGAAAACGGACTTACTCGCGGGATATTGGGAGACAAACTAACTGATGCCAGGCAGTGGACACACCTCAAGGAAAGAACCTTCTATGGCTACGATACGGATGAGAGTATGGTGCGTATTGGACTTATGAACTTGATGATGCATGGAATTTCTACACCGAATATAGATCAGAAAGACACGCTTTCTAAAAAATACGATGAAGATAACCATTATGATGTCGTTATGGCTAACCCCCCTTTTAAAGGAAATATTGATAAAGGAGATATAAACGAATCTTTTTCATTAGATACTACCAAAACAGAACTTTTGTTTATTAATCGTATTGTTAAGTCTCTTAAGATTGGAGGACGAGGAGGAGTTATTGTACCGGATGGTGTACTGTTCGGTTCGAGCAATGCACACAAGCAAGCCCGGAAAATGCTTCTTAACGATTGTGAGCTTCAAGGGGTCATTTCTATGCCGAGTGGAGTATTTAAACCTTATGCGGGAGTGAGTACAGCTATTTTAGTATTTGTAAAAGGTGGAGAAACAGAAAAAGTATGGTTTTATGATATGCAAGCAGATGGTTACAGTTTGGATGATAGAAGAAACAAGATTAAAGAAACCGATTTGCCAGATATTGTTGAAAAATGGAAACATAGGAAGGAACAAACTGAGAATGATAGATTCAGCAATTTTTTTTGTATAGATAAAAAAGAAATCGAAAATAATAACTATGATTTGAGTTTAAAAAGGTACAGAAGTTCTATGCAAAATGAAGTTATTTATGAAGATCCAAAAGAATTAATCAACAGAATAGATCAGTTCGAAAAAGAAATCTCTGCAGGAATTGAAGATATAAAAAAAATGATTAAAAACAATGAGTAATCTAAAAATTAAAGATGTAGCAACTATAAATCCGCGTTTCGATAAAGCGAATTACAAAATAGATACTTCCGTCTCTTTTATCCCAATGGCTGCAATTTCGGATAAAAATTATAAAATTGAAAAAGAAGACGAAGGAGTTTTATCCAAATATTTAAAAGGTTATACATCCTTTGAGAAAGGTGATATATTACTAGCAAAAATTACTCCATGTTTTGAAAATGGGAAAATAGCTATCGCAAATATATCTCACATGATTGGATTCGGTTCAACAGAATTCATTGTCATAAGGACTAATCCAAAGATAATTCTCACTAAATTTTTGTTTTATATCCTGAGATCAGAAAAATTCATGGCCTTAGGGAAAAACAATATGACAGGAAGTGCAGGCCAAAAACGGTTAAGGAGGGACTTTTTAGAAAACTATCCAATAATTTTACCATCCCTTGAAGAGCAGCAAAATATTGTAAAAATACTTGATCAAGTTGAATCTGTTATCCAAAAACGGAAGGTCGCTATAACACTTTTGGATGACTATCTTAAAGCTGTATTTATAGAAATGTTTGGAGATCCAGTTGAGAATTCGAAAAGCTGGGATGTAAAAAAATTAAAAGATATGTCATTAAAAATTCATAGTGGAAATACGCCAAAAGGTGGAGCGCAAGTTTACGTTAAGGAAGGGGTTCTTTTTCTGCGAAGCCAAAATGTTTGGAGAAATAGATTAGATCTTGATGACGTTGCATTTATAAGCGAAGAAACACATAACAAAATGAGAAACAGTAGTCTAGAACATAAAGATCTCATAATGACTAAAACTGGTAGAATAAACACCGAAAATAGCAGCCTAGGAAGGGCAGCAATATATTTAGGTGAGAATAATCGCGCTAATATAAATGGACATGTATATATGATAAGGCTTAAAAAAGATACTGTACATGAATTTGTGTTATTTATTTTGACCACAAACGAATATAGAGAGTATATAAGAAGAATTTGTGTTGGAGGAATAGATAAGAGACAAATTAATAAAGTTCATTTAGAAGAATTTCCTATAATTTCACCTCCAAATGAGCTACAAAATAAATTTTCAGAAATAGTACACAAAACGGAATCTATCAAGCAAAAAATGTTGCTTCAATCCCAGGAATTAGATATACAATTTCAAGCTTTGATGCAAAAATCGTTTTCTAACACTTAAGTTATATATGAACGATATTTGTAATGAGGAATAATTTATTCTTGAGGCTACAGTGATACAATACAGCAAAGATTTAAAAAAGAACACATGAATAAAATACCATTTAGTGTTTCAGCAAGAACAGCAAGACTTATTGGTCGCGAAAATGTTAGTAATGCCGAGGGTGCTCTAATTGAGCTGGTAAAAAATAGCTACGATGCGGATGCTAACGTTTGTATCGTTCTGTTCCATAATCGTTTTAATGATGTTCCTACTGTCTTAACTCCAGGGGAATATAAAGATTTAACGCTAAATTCTAATTTCAAAAAAGTAAAAAAGTTTTATATTAAGGATGGTAGCGAATATACATTAACCACATTTACTGAAAATAAATTCGAAGATCTTCAAAACTTCTTTGCCTCTTATCTAGAAATATTAATAGCCGATGACGGTACTGGAATGGATGATGCAGTGATAAAAAAACAATGGATGATGATAGGAACGAGCAATAAACTAGATAGTTTTATTTCAAAGAAAAAGAGAGTTCAAACTGGAGCTAAAGGTATAGGTAGATTTGCGTTGGATCGTTTAGGTTCAAAGTGTGAATTATTTACAATTCCAGAAGGTTCAAAGAGAGGATTTGTTTGGAGAGTAAATTGGGAAGACTTTGAAAAGAAAGATACAAGTATTGATAAGGTGTATGCTGAATTGGAAGATTCGGATCCGATAGGTATTAATAAGGTAATAGGCGGAATCAAGGGTAAAAGAATAGATTTATTCAAAAAGAAATTCCAGCACGGTACAATATTGAAGATATCTGGTCCCCGAGATACCTGGCGAAAAGAGAATATTAAGGATATATATAGTATTCTTGAATTACTAACCCCCGCAGAAACCTTTCACGATTTTAAAATGTATGTTTTTGACTCTGCAAATCCGACCGAATACGGCGAAGTCAAAAATTTTGTAAATAATGATTATGATTATGCTGTAAAAGCCAAGTTTAATAAGTGCGGTGAGATATATCTGAAAGTATATAGAAACGAGTTTGACGTAAATAGAATCGACAAGAGTTTATTTGAGAAAGAGAGTATGCAAAAATTTCCATACAGAAAAGAAGATTTTGATAAAACATTTTTTGAAGAAAAGCTGAAGATAACAGATCTTCTACCGGGTTTTAGCAATAGACACCTATTAGGCGAGGTGGGAGTATTTGAGTTTAATTTCTATTTCATAAAAAAAGGGACAAGCTCAAGAGAAAAAGAAATGTTTTTTTTCAAAGACATTAATATATCAACAAGAGACCAGTGGCTAAACAGCTTTGGCGGTATAAAGCTGTTTAGAGATAGGTTTAGGATCAGACCTTATGGAGAAAAGGGGGCTACGTCCGATTGGCTCGGATTGGGTGATCGTGCTGTAAAAAGTCCATCTGGATTCGCTCAGAGATACGGCGAATTTAAAGTAAGGCCATATCAAATTGCTGGAGAAGTTAATATTTCAAGATTAATGAATATTAATTTTGAAGATAAGTCTAGTAGAGAAGGGTTGCAGGAAAATGACCATTTTAAACTGTTCAAGAACATTCTATTGGGAATAATTGGTTATTTTGAAAGAGATAGAGAATACCTAGGTATAAACATGAAAGAGCACTACGAAGAGAAAAAAGAGGATGAGAAGATAAAGAATGATGCACAAGAAATTGTAGATAGATTGACAGAAGATGATGATGGTAAACCAAAAACTCAGGAATTATTTTCTGAGGTAAGCACCTCCGTTCTTACAGAACAGAATAAAACAATAGCTAAGGGTTTTAGCATAATAAAACAGGAAAAAGAAGATTTACTCACAGAGTTGAAAATGCTACGAACCTTAGCGAGTTCAGGATTGGTAATAACTACTTTTGCACACGAGTTGCGGCAACTAGGCTCTACTCTTTCAAGAAGAGCAGATGAAATAGAAAAATGTTTAAAAGCTGTAGTTGATGAAAACAAATTAAATAAAGCACCAGAGCATAAGAATCCATTTAAAAGACTGCTCCGATTGAAAGAAGACGATATCAAGCTTAAGAATTGGATCGATTTTTCCATTGATGCTGTTCAAAAAAATAAAAGAGAACGCATGAAAATAAATATCAATAGATATATAGAGGACTTCGCAAATTATTGGAATGATGTTATATCCTACAAAAAGGCGAAGATAAAAATTAATTCGAAAAGTAAAAAGGTTGAACTAAGATTGTTTCCAATAGACATAGACAGCATATTAAATAATCTACTTGCCAATTCTCTATATGCATTTCTCAGAAAAGATGCTCCTAACGAAAGGGCTATAACTATTAATATAAACAGAAGCGATACAGCTACAGTAATAGGATATGAGGATACTGGACCTGGATTAGATAGTTCGATAACTAATCCAGACCAAATATTTGACCTCTTTTTTACAACTAAAGTTAATGAGTTTGGAGAGAAAACAGGAACAGGATTAGGTATGTGGATTGTAAAATCAATAATGGAAGAATACAAAGGAAGCATAAAAATTAACAAGCTAAGACCGGGTTTTAGTTTGGAGCTGATTTTCCCAAACACATAAATATTAATATGAACTCACATAATGTTGTTTTTATTGATGATGATACAAATTACATAGATGATTTTAGACTTGCAGGAGAAGATTTGTCAGTAAATGTGCCAGTAGTTGAATTAGTGCCTAGCATAAATGAACTAGTAAATACAATAATAGATATTAATCCCGATGCGGTTGTAGTTGATTTCCAGCTAAGAGAAACTAGAAGTGATATTAAATACGACGGGGCAGATGTTCTGAAGTTATTAGAAGAGAAAACTTATGATCTTCCCAAGTTTATTTTTACATCATTTCCTTCTGAAGCGGAGGACGCTGCAAGTGACATTAATATTGTCTACGACAAAGACAGTGACAAACTTAACCCATTAATGGCAAGAGTGGTTAAACAGATCGACAAACATAGAAAAATGCTGTCCTTATACGATGAGGAGCTAGGAAGCCTATTAAAGAAAAAGGGGGCTGGAGATATAAGCTTTAAAGAAGAAGAACGAATTATCGAGCTTGATTCTATCTTGGAGAAAACTTTAAATAGAGAGGCTGTAATTCCAGATGCGTTAAAAACAACTTCAGTTATGACGAGGCTTGATGAAATATTTTCAAAAACAAAAGAATTAGTTGATGAAATTCAAAAAGAAAAATGAGCTATCCATTAAGAGATAAAATTCCTAGCCGGACATGTGTTAAAACATATACTGATCACAAACGGTACAAACCATATCTTCGTAAAGATTTTAATAAAAAATGTGGTTACTGTGATGATTACGATGCTTTTGTGGGTGGTCCGGACTCCTATCATGTTGATCATTTTGTTCCAGCAGGAGACTTTCCGCATTTGTCGACAACATACAGTAATCTTGTTTATTCTTGTCAATATTGTAATAGAGCAAAGTGGAATAAATGGCCATCAAACTCGGAGCATATTAATATAGTTAATAATGAAGGCTTCGTTGATCCTTGCGACGTTAATTATAATACTCATTTTGAGCGTGATTCAAACGGAGACATCATAGCTCTTACTGAATTAGGAAACTATATGCATAAAAATTTACATTTACATTTGGAAAGACATGCAATTTTATGGAATTTGAATAGAATACAAGAGCAGAGGAACACTCTTAAAGCTTATATGTCAGATAGCGCTAAGTTAAGCGAAAAACAACAGGAAATGCTTGCCGACTTAGATGGTAATTTCGATGATTTCTTTTTGAAACTGCAGAATATTTATGATAATTAAAATAAGCATTGCAACTTAACGTATAACTCCATATGATTAAAGAAGGAGTGATTTTATGAATAAGCAACTGCCCGCTGAAGCATGGGGTAAGACTGGTTTTTACCCAACCCCCGACCCGCTTGTAAAACAGTTTTCCGATGTTGTTAATAAATATTTAAAAGGAATAAACTTTAAAAAAAATGTTTCTGTGCTGGATCTTTTTGCTGGTGATGGTCGTCTCGGTTTATCAATTGGACAAAATCTTCTAAAATCAAAGCATCTAATAAATACAACCTATGTCGAAGTTGAAAAAGATCAGATACCCCTGATTAATAAAACTGTAGGAAATCCAAGGATATTGAGAAAAAATGTTTTCGATTGGCAACCAAAAAATAAATTTACATTAATAATTTCAAATCCGCCTTATTTAATTTTAAATTACAAGGAGGCCGAGAGATTGGGTTTTAATTGGAACTCCGTTAAGGGTTTAGGTAGAAATTTGTACACATTGGGTATTGCAAAAGGCCTAGAATTATTAGAAGAAGGTGGCATTCTTGCAGTTATATCGCCATTTAGTTGGTTAAGGGGTGAATTTAGCGACGGTTTTAGAAAAGAAATAAATAAACAGTGTTCTAGCGTTTTTATAAAAGCGAATGACCATAGAACTATTTTTAAAGGAGTAAATCAAGATATTGGAATACAAATATTCCAAAAAAAAACCTCGCATAATATGGAAATAGCGACGGATTGGAAGTTTGGTTATAATGGTGATAAGCCAAAACAGATATTGTTTAGAGATGTAAAATACAAAAAAGAGAATTCACACTCCAGGCTTAGGATAATGGTTGGTCCAGTAGTATGGAATAGAAAAAAAGAATTTCTTAAAAAGAATTTCCATAATGCTTCTTTAGTAGTTTATGGAGGGAATATTGGTCATGATGGAAAACTTTATCTAAATGACAGGCGCTATTTAGAAAAACAATACATTCAAAATAAAGCTCTCACAAATAATGATACTTTTGATTCCCCATTAATTCTAATTAGAAGAATCATGCGTGGTATCCCAGGTAATTGGAAGATAGACTCCTGCTTTATTAAAGAAAATTTTGTTTGCACCGCAGAAAATCATGTAATAGTTGTTGCTCTTCCTGCAGATAAGGTTGATATGTGTGGTATATTTCATGAAAAGCTTATGCAGAAAATAAAGGACTATTATTATTTGTCTGGTAGTCCTTCTATCAGCGGAAAGGTCGTAAAGAGAATAGCAATGGATCTAGAAAAAACTATTGTCTTACATGAACCTTACGTGCGGCAAAGTATCGCTACAAAGGAAGTGAAACATAATTTCATATATACCAGCGAGTTTGCGTTTTAAGATATATGATTAAAGTAGTAAAGATACGCACAGAAATACTGCTCCGAAGAATTGTTTAGATTTAAGCATACTTATTCTCAAAAGATTTGTCTGACATTAGTAGGTAAATGATACCCTCGAAGAAACCAATAAATCCAGGAATAAGCGTCCAAAAGAATAGTAAGTAGATGATCCCTTGTACAGGTTTACCTAGATAGAATTTGTGAATTCCAAAATCACCAAGAAATATAGCTAATAATGCTGCTGCTATCCTGTTTCTGCTAGTTTTAGAATCTAAAACAGGTGAATATTTACTTTTAGCTTGAGCTCTATATTTTTCTTCTTCCTCAATTTTCCTTTTTTGTGATTCAGTTAGTGACATTTCAATCAAATTATCTTGAGTAGTTCACATCATCAATAAGATTCTTTAATATTTCGTCTTTGTCACATAGAATTTTTGACCCCTCTGATATAACCCGATATGTTCCCGGATCAACTGGATCTATTTTTACCCATACAGGAGTAGTAATTCCATATTCTACCTCTAAGCCATTTTCGTAAAAAACTCTTTTTCCCTTAACTATTTTGTAATCCTCATCTTTGAATTCTTTTACCTTACCAAAGCTGGTGACCCAATCGTTATTATTGGCATAGATATCAGGGTTATTGGTGATGATAACAATATCTATATCTGAATCAGGTCTTGCTGTACCTCGAGCATACGAACCTACTAAAAGTGTGCCTAAAATTTCATCTTGTTTTTTAGCCCAATCAGTAAATTCCCCTATAAATTTATGCGCATTATCCATACTTATTTATACCAGATCCTTCTATAATTAAGTCTCCATGATTCCCTTTTCCTGAAATCCCTTATTTGATCTAAATCAAATTCAGCTATAAATATTCCTTCTTTCTCATCCGCTTCTACAACTAAAGTGTCCTGCGAGTTGCCTTGATTGTCCCAAGCTACGGGGTGAAAAGCCGCAGAATGTCCATTTGATTTAGGAGAAGGATAGTTTGTCATGGCAATACCTAATAAGTTTTCAAAAGCCCTAGCTTTCAGTTGAGATCTTCTAATATCATCAAAATCACAATCGTTAGGAACAATTATTAGTTCTGCCCCCTTTAACATTAATTGGGTTGCAGCTTCGGGAAATTCTCTATCAGCACAGATCATTGCACCTACTTTAACTTCACCTTCTTTACCTGAAAGAGTACAGACATCAAAAGTAGTGCCAGGAGTACAGTTATAATCACAACCTATATCATCATTGTTAGGATTTTCTTTTGTTAACTCATCTAGACCAAAATTACAGATAAACACTTTGGAATAATTAAGGACAACGCTGCCTTTCTTATCAATAATAGAAACAGTATTTCGGGGCTTTGGAGAATATTTTTCCAGATAAGTTAAAGCTATATTTAGATTTAGCTCTTGGGCTAATTTTACGTAGGCTTGAAAGAAATCACTTTGTTGATCAATAGCCGACCCTTCCCACTTTTTTCGTCCGGCCTCATCAAAAGGACAACTTGCAAAACCGATATTCCACAGTTCAGGAAATAAAGCTAAATCTGCACCTAAATCCTTCGCTTTTTTACAGTATTCCAACCCTTTTTCCAGGTTTTGGTTTTGATCGATTCCAGGATTAATTTGAAGTAACGCTACTTTAAATTTCATATTTCAATCTTTGCTTTTTCTGTCTTTGAAAGTGTCATATTGATACTATGCGGGTTTTTCTCCAATATTTTGAGAAAATCTAAGTAGATATCCATCTGGATCTTGTAGAAGGATTTGTTTAAAGCCAATAAGTTTGTCTTCTTTTTTGTACCAACTATCTTGTAAATCTCTTCTTAATTGGTAATTATTAAGTTTTAATTTTTCAGCTAATTCCTCAACATTATCAGCATCTATTTGGAAATTAATTCCTCTTCCTAATGGGTAATCATAAGCTCCTGTAATAAATGCTTTATCTTCGTTTGGGTCTATTTCCTGAATCATTATTTTACTTCCTTGATAAGACAAGGAGGCAAATAAAGGATTTTCTCTCTGATAGTTAATAGAAAAACCCAAAATTTTGGTATAAAAATGCAGACTCTTCTGGAAATCTGTAACGTACAGCTCTGGAACTAAAGAATTAGATTGCATATATGTAAAGTATATCAAACTTATGGATTTCCATCTCCTAAAAATGTTCTGGGGTTGACTGGTATTCCATAAACATTAACCTGGAAATGAAGATGGGGACCTGTTGACCAGCCGGTTGAACCTTCTTCCCCAATAATATCTGTTATTTTTACCTTTTGACCTTTATAAACATAGATCTTACTAAGATGACCATAAATGGAGCTGATATTATTCCCATTATCAATCATGATGTGTTTACCAAAACCCCACCAGATATCTCCGGCATAAGTTACTGTTCCTTCCATAAAAGGATGTATGGGATCACCAATTTTTCCATAAGGATTAGCAATATCTATTCCGGTATGTAAAATCTGGTAGGGAAAATCACTCTCTCCAAATTCCAAAGTTATCACACCGGATACAGGCCAGGTTACCTGAGGGGTAATTTTTGTAATGATTGATCCATCTTTTGGATCATGAATCTCTACTTCTTGTGTTTGAGTATCAACAGTAACCAACTGGTCTGAAACTACATTAATTCCGGCATTCACAAGGATAAATACAGCTATTACAGGAAGCGAGAGCACAATTAAAAAAGCAATGAAAACGTACTTTAATTCTTTTCTAAAAGACCAAAGGTTATAGAAGGTAAAAAAGTTCATGCATTATATGTAAATTTCTCTGGGATCTGTGGTAAGCAAAGGGTGTTCTTTTTCGGAGGCGACAACTTTTAAGGCTACATGATTTTGATCAGCAATAATCAAAGCTTCTCCTCGGTCACAAGTTAAAAGAAAGTTCTGTTCATATTCACTTAGGTTAAACTCTGAGGCTACCTTTTTGATGGTGGTTGTATCTTGTTTCATTAAAATCCTAAGGGCTGATTGGGAAGCTATCGCCCTGCCATAATCCTGAGATAAAAAATCATTGGCTTGCTGGGAGATAATAGTTACTCCTAAGTAATATTTTCTAGCCCTTCTGGTCAGTCCGGCAATAAATCTAGCAGACTCTTCATGTTGTAGAAGCATCCAACCCTCATCTATGACCAGAATACGCCTTTGAGGGTTTGATTTGACCTGGGAATTAACAAAGTTAGCAACAACCAGCATCATGATTTGCCTGATTGATTCGTTCAAGTCCTTAATATCAAAAATAACTAACCTGTTGTCCATCTTTATATTCGTTTGTGAATCAAAAACAGAGGAGAGAGAACCTTTAATAAACTTTTCCAATCTCGCGCAAAGTTTTTTCTGATTCATACCTTTAAGGACTTTATAGAAATCCTTTAAAACCGGATAAGTTTTCTCTTTCGGTTTTCTGCCTCTTGGATCTTTATTCTTTTTCTTCTTGGAAACATTATTTGGAACAAGTTGCCAGCCATGGTCTTTATAGGTTTGCAGAATGGCCTTATCAACTGCTCCTTTTTCTTCAGCAGAGAGCCCTCCCGCCATAAGAGAGACAATTTCCGTTAAATCCTGAATCTGTTCTGCCAGTTCATCTCCGGTTGATGAATTCAGGGAAAAATCAAAAGGATTTATTTTCTCTTTAGATTTGGCAGATAATCTGATATATGTTCCGTTAACAGAGGCTGCCAGCTGTTTATATTCTCTTTCCGGGTCAATAACAATTACTTTTGTGCCCTGCATTAACTGTCTTAATATCTCAACTTTGGCTGTGTAACTTTTTCCGCTTCCTGACTGGGCAAAAACAATGGAGTTAGCGTTATTTAAAGAAAATCTATCTACAATGACCAAAGAACTGTTGGATTTATTGATTCCATACAAAATTCCTGATTCCTGTACCAGCTCTGAGGAGACAAAAGGAAAAGTTAGAGCTGCGGATGAGGAATCCAAGTTTCTTTTTTGAGCTAAGACATTTTGAGCTCTGGGCAAAACTGATTGAAGTCCTTCAAGCTGTTGGAAAGCAGCCGTTTTAATGTAAAAAAGTCTTGTAGACATGACAGTTTCCAAAAGAGTGGTCTTTTTATTAAGTTCAATTAAAGAATCGGCTGTAATGGTCATATAAATTGAAACCTGAAATAGCTTTTCCTGTCCTCTTTGGATTTTATCTTTTAATTCCATTGCTGATTCCAGTGGATCGGTAATTTCCGAACCGATAACTTTTCCGGCTTTTAACATGGTTCTTTTGGTTGACTCCAGCTCAGTTATCTTTCTGTTGAGTTTAGGTAGTGCCGCAATCGGATCAACCTGCTCAATATGATAAGTAATATCAATATTGTGATTAAAGTTGATCAGCATATTCAACCAACCGGTTGAGGCTGTATATGGATAGCCGGAGATAAATAGTGTTCGAACAAATTTCTCCCCCATTTGAAGGTAGGAGGAAGATTCCTCCAGCCCTGAGTAAGAAAGTAGGTCAACCTGATCTTGCTCACCAAAGTTATATAATAAGCCTTTTTTAAGAGTTTCTTTTTTAGAAACTCTTCGTTTTTTGTTATTTTTGTTGCTAGAAAATCTGTCCAAGAGATTTATATTAAGCATTGCCAACAATCATCCTTTCTATCGTGTCACCTTTTAACTCCTGTGTTTTAATCTGGTCTGGATTATAAAAGCTGTAGAAAAGATTAAGAAGTTCCAAGGAATCCAGGTTTTTGGCTTTCATGCCTAATTTTTCCAGGCCTTTGAGGACAATATCCCGGCTTAAATGAATTTGCTCTTTTATCAGTTTAAAATCCTTGTTGGAGTCCGTGTGGTGGTATGGAATAACAACAAAAAAGCGGCGGGATAAGATTTTATTGCCTGAGATTAAGTCAGTGATAAATTCCGAGTAATTATCAATTTGGTCTTTATAGATTTTCTCTTTTTCTGTGTGTTTACTTTTACCGATTTGTTCTAAATAACGGTCAATATCTACTTCCCGAACTCTGATTAGTATTTGGAGCTGGGAAGGCAGGGAATTTAAAAAGTTTTGAAAGCCGTCAATTAGCACATCCTGTTCTTCTTCGCTTTTCAATTCAAAATTAATTGATGAAGTTTCAATAATTGATCTGTATTCATTGTTAGGTAATACTAAAACATCATCTTTAACTTCTTTAATTTGAATCTGTTTTCTGGATGAGACTTTATTTCTGGATTTGTTCAAGAGCCACATAAAGACCTCCTTTACTGTCAGGTTTTAAAGATAATGAATAATCCGGATTATTAATAAATGACCGAAGGCTCATCAACTCTTTTATCCCAAAGATTGAAGCCTTGATTTGAACTTCTTTTTTCGTTGGAGCTTTTTGAAAAAGATGAATTGATCTTTTTTCCATTTCCGGCAAACGCATATCTCTTAGATATGTATCGTTTTTATTAAAAAGATAATACTTTGGCCTTAAGTTATATTTAAACAATACTGCCAGCCAATTTAAAACCACTTTGCCTTTAATACGCAGTGAAAGAATTAAACAGAGTATCAAAACTATGAAAACTAAAGGTAATTTATATAGAGTTAACTGCATTGGGGCAGGGAATATTGCATAAACAATTGTTGTCCAGAATACAGGTATCATCAGGATCATGATTTGGGTTAAATTTAAACTTCCGGCTATTTTATCCTCAACTGTAGTAATTTGAGCTGGAATAACTGTTGTTCTCATGCGTTTACTACCTTTCTGGGTGTTTTAACAGCTCTGTTGCCTGCTTCTGCCCTACTTGCTGATGAACTGTTGTCTGTTGTCATGACGTTAATAAGATGGCCACCCATTTTGCCTAAAGAACGAACACTTGAGGTATAAAAGACCATCTGCATTAATACCTGGGGGATTTTAAGCAGGGAAAATAACAGCCCTATGCCTACTGCAATAGACACCAAGGAATTGTTACCTTGTGTAGGCAGGGTTAAAAAGGCTGAAGCCAGCTGAATAACTACAACCTGAATAAAGATCATAAAAACAGTTACCAGATAGGATTTGATAGCAATTTCAGCCATATCGGAGAATTTAGGCAGAGTCCACATCAGGAAAATTAAGGGAGAAAGTACTGCCCCGAGTGAAATAAAGATAAGCCTGGAGATATACATAAACAACAGCACTATAGAAACAATAAGGAACAATAGAAGAAAAATTATGGTAATAAAGGGGGTAGTGCCGGTAATAGTAGTTACAGGATTGATGGCATCTGCAAGCAGTGATTGGCTAAGTCCTCCTGTTGAGTTTAAAACTGCCGTTACTAAAGCATTGCAGGTTAAAACCGCATAATCTGCCAGAAATAAAGAAACATTAGCTCCTAAAAAAGCCAGTCCAATTCTGGGAAGCAAATGTTTTAATTCTGTCTCTCCAAAACCCAAGGATTCTGCGCTCATAAATTTCAATCCCATTAAAGCGATCACGACCACAAACAAACTATCTGTTATCCCTAAAATTATTAACCAAAACCTCATAATGACTTGATTACCCAGCAAACTAGGAGTGGTTGTGAGGTAGCCAATGACTCCATCCATTATCGGTTTGGCAGCGCTGGTGATAATAAGCTGAACAACTCCGGATATTGCATCAGTTAAGACCACCGTTAGCCCCCCTAAGGGCTGGACTGATTCAATAGGGGTAATTGGTATAGCTGAAGTTGTAGCGCCGTTAGAAGATGAGCCTAGAGAACTTGTCAAAATGGATACAAGTAATCCGGAGGCTAAAACCATAACCAGGCCAATCAAAGCATTTTTAATAGTTCTTTTGGCACTTTCCAGAGAATCCGGTTTGCCGGAAGAGGTTATGTATAAATAACCGCCCTTAACAAGAAAAAAGACCGCCGCAGCGGTCGCAATGGCAGTAATCATACTAATAGTATTACTGGTGTAGTTGGTAATAGCGCTGTCAACCGCAAAAGCAGGAGAAGTAAAAATCAAAAACAAAGGCAGGATTCCTAATATACTTAGTATCCTTTTCATATAAAGCCAGGGGCAGGATAATTTAATGTCCGGTAGTTGACCCAAAAGCAGTTCCTGCAAGTTGGGCGACAATGTTTGATAATACAAATGCTCCCAAGACTATAGCCAGACCAATCGCTGAATAAAGAATTGTTTTCTTTGATCTGTCTAAGCTTTCCGGATTGCCGGAACTGGTGATATATCCAAATCCTCCCCAGACGAAAAATCCAACTGAAACAAGTCCGGCTAAAGTTACTAAAACTCCAATAACGCTTTTGATAAATGATTGAATTTGTGAAACATCACCGCCTGTTGCTTGAGCAAACACAGGGGAAACAATAATTAATTCTGTTAATAATAATGAAGATGTATAAATTATTTTTTTCATACCTCACCTCCAATCTTTAATGGCAGAGGCAGAAAAAACTCAAATTCCTAATGTACTGAGATTTATAGCATAAGATGTTGTGGCAATGCAACCGTCAATTTAGAAAGCTAGCTTTCTTTAGAAATGTCACCTTGGCACAAACCAATTCACCAGAGTTTTTGTAGCTCTTTTAGATTTAGGTCAAGGTCTTCCTTTAACGGATTATTAAGGTAAGTTTTATTTATTTCTTCCACCAAATTCACGTATCGCTTAAGTTGTTTATCTTTTCCGGCATTAAATTTTTCAAACATAACATCACCCTCTATTTTATAGTCTGCAATTTGATTGACCATATTATGTAATACGTCGGCAGATTTTACTAAAAGTGATCCTTCACTCATTTGGGAAATGTGTTCAAAAGCTAATCTTTTACGTTCTTCCCAAGGAAGAGACTTATCCTGCTCGGTTGCATCGTTAACCATTTCCGCAACACTCTCACCAAACTCTTTAATTATTAATTCTTTGGTTATGCTTCCATAAGGTTTGCAGTCCTCGATTGTATCGTGCAGGATTCCAGCAATTATAATATCCTCATCGTTTGTAACTCTTGCTAGAATTAAACCAACTGCTAAAGGATGCGCAATGTAAGCTTCGTCCTTGCCCTTTCTTGCTTGTCCCTGATGGACTTTAATGGCAAACTTAATTGCCTTTTGTAATTTATTTGAATACATCATATTTCTCACCTCCTATTCATTTTAATTATTCTAAAGCGTTGGTTTCCAGTTTTTAACATCTTCCTCAACATTAGAATTTCTTTTCTTTGCAAGATTAAAAAGTGTTATAACCTGAGAAGGTGTGAAACTATCATTGTTTGATAAGGATTCTATCAAAACATTATAGTTTAGATTGTCTACAAGCATTTGTCCTATGTCACTTTTCATTTTACTCACCTCCTTTCTGAAGAAATACATTCTTCCTTTACCTAATCCACCGGATTGTCGATGTATCTCCTACAAAATCGCATTGTAATCTTGGGAATTTTCCGAGCAACTTTAGTGGACTGTCGTTATGAAGCCTTTCAGCTTCTTCTATGGTATCTACGGGAATATAAGTATTGTACTGAGAGTCATTTCCTCCGCTCCAATTAATTACTTCGTAAAACTCATAAAAGTAAAGCTGTCCACATTTGTTGCATTTAAGAATGTATCTGAATAAATGACTATTATCTATAAGAGTTTTTACATGGATAAAGTTTTCGTGTAAATAGTCAAAATCAGATTTTATAGGGGTACTTTCTATTAAGTGGCACTTTAGTTTTGTTTCCATATTTCTCACCTCCTTTCGGTTATTTGTAACCGTCTGAAGCAAAAAAAATACAGCTCCAGAATGGTAGCTGCAATGGACTCCGCCAGTTGGCGAACGCTAAAGCTATTTATAATATACCACACTCTACAGTTTTCTACAAATACTATACCCATAAAGGGGTTGCACCCCTCAGATTACAAGGGTCAAGATAAACGAGGTCGTTGCCTCGCCCTTGTAATCCTCACCCCGCCTAAATTACCCAGGTATAGGTAGCAGGCAGGCTGCTACCTAAAAATAATTCTTTTTAGGAAAAGCCAAGAAAGGGGGTGAAATATATGCAACTGTTAACAAAAGAAATAACAACAAAACTGCCATTTTTATATACGCAAGAAGATATTGACGATCCGATCGTAATCTGTAAATTCTTTGCTGTTTGGACTAAATGGACATGGTATGCAATAGAGTTTGACGGAAACAATACTTTCTTTGGATATGTGGCAGGTGATTATCCGGAGTTAGGGTATTTTACTCTTTCCGAACTGCGAGACCTCAAAGGACCAATGGGTTTGAGAATAGAGCGGGATATGTATTTTAGACCGTGCAGGCTTTCAGAAATTAAAAAGCTACACGAAGAACGAGCCTAAGTATTCAAACCTGCCGTTGTTTAAAAAGCGGCGGCAGGTTAAAAAAAGGAGGGAGGTGAAAATTATGATACATCCATTACTAACATCAAAATACGAAGATGAAATTTTAGATCTTATTGATAATCAGGACGAGTTCACAAGAAGTGATTTACAGGGAATAGTTACTGTGCTTGTGTATAAGATTATGCAGGAGGGCTTCAAAATAATTAGAGATCAAGAAAAACAAAAGGAATAATGTAGTTTTATGCTACCTCTTTCCAAATATTTGTTTTATCATTACTAAATCTAATAGTGTCTTGAGTGGTTAAAAACAGGGAAATATCCTGAAATGTTTTTGCTAATTTTGCTTTGCCATACATATGAAGATGTTTTCTTCTTCTTTCATCGGCAACAACAAATAAAAGCGTCGGGAAAGAACTGTTTTCTGTATTAGCTTGCCAGCTACCATCTTCACAGTAGGTAATATATTTTCTTATGGCAAACCTTGCAACCCCGGCAGGTTTTCTATATTCATCAAATAAATCAAGAAAATATCTTTTTGTGCCTTTTCTTGTTTCAACTGCAATATAGACATCTAAATCATCAGGTAAATAATCAAAGTTTGTTAAATCTTGCCTTGTACAAAAAGCTAATTTAGAATCCTTTTCTTTGTTAGATAAAAAGAATAGGTAGATATCAACAATAAAAAGGCAATGATTTCTAAAATTTTCTTTTAACCATTTTTCTTTATATAATCTATTCAATAAATCCCCATTAAAATCCTGTTCTTTAAGAATTTGTCTTGCTAAAGTATTCAAGCAAAAGATGAAGGGTTTGGTCATATTTTTAGAATCCTTAACAACTGATATATATTTTTTGTCTTTTAAATTATTAAGCCATTCATTTATTCTGTGATGATTTTTGTGATTAAGATATTTTTGTAGTTGAGATACAGTAGTAAAGCGGAATTTGAGAAGAAAGAAGATTATTTGTTTTTGTGTTTTAGTAATAGGTGGTAAGGTTTTCATTTAAGTAAGTTATGTTTGAGCAGAGAGCAGAAGATTTAGGCAGAAGGTAGGTTTATATATCCTTGGTTGGATTATATTACATCCCCTTATATTTATATAAGTATAAAGAGTCTGTGTTTTTCTCATGATTAGCCTTAAAAATCGTTAAATTCTGTATCAGCGCGTTGATACATTTTTAGAACATTTTACTTTCAGGAAAAAGGCCATTAGATTGAGACTTATTTATCTGACTTATAGATTCTGACTCTTCGATCTCTGACATTTTAGTATTAACTGGTTCTTTAATTTTTTGATAGACAATTGCCCAGTTTTTCCTGGATGCCTCAATTAATTTTTCTATCTTTTTATCATCTATTTTTAAGGGAGTATAAATTGTTTCACCTGAAAAAGGTTCTTCCGGTTCTAAAGCTGAAACTTTAATATAGAAGTTATATTTAGGTAAGTTCGATATCTCTCCTTTGTCTACATAGGGTGCAAACTGGTTAAGCATTAATTCTTCATCAATATAATTTGCAGTTCTGAAACAGACCACAGTTGTAACATTGGCTAAAATTACATTAACAATATTCCTATCATCTTGCTGGGAAGTTGACTGCTCAGCAAGAGTAACTCTTAATTTATATTTTCTTCCCTCGGACAACATCTTCGTAAAAGAATGGGTGGCAAAGTTTTGAAACTCATCAACATAAAGATAAAATGGCTTTCTTTTACTTTCCGGTATATTAGATCTTTTTAATGCAGCTTGTTGGATTTTGGTCATAATAGTTATTCCTAAAAGCCTGGAGGTATCTTCACCTAATTTGCCTTGAGAAAGATTGCAGATAATTATTTTGCCTGAATCCATAAGTTCACTAAAATTAAGCGTAGATTTTGGTTGTTCTAAAATTCTTTTAGCAGTAGGAGAAAAAAGAAATCTTCCAATCTTTGCAGTAACACCACCTGTCATTTTAACTACCTGATAATCTCCAGCCCTACCAAACTCAAACTTCCAAAAGTTTTTTAAGTTTTCATCTTTTAGTTTAGCAATTATCTGTTTTTGGAAGGGAGGATTATTTAGGAGATCATAAACTGTGAAGATGGTTCTATCGGGAACTGTAAAGGCGGTATAAATAGCGTTTCTTAAGATATATTCAATTCTATGAGCATTAGTATTTTCTTCTTTGGAAAAGACTTTTCTAAAAAGAGAGATGACCCCTTCTGCTACCACTTCTTTTTCCAGCTCTGCTTCATCCTCATCTAAGCCAGGGGTAAGTTCTAGAACATTTATTCCTATTGGGTATTTCAAATCAATTGGATTGATAAAAACTAAATCATTTAATCTTTTTTCAGGAATAATAGAAATTAAGTCATCTGCTGCATCTCCATGAGGATCAAGAAATGCCATACCTCTTCCTTGTTCAATGTCATGTTTTGCCATTGAAAACATCATGGTAGTTTTACCTGATCCGGTTCTTCCTATAATGTACATATGAGTTTCCCGTTCTTCTTCCGTTAATCCTATATCTGTAATTGTTCCTCCATAATTATTTTTGCCAAAAACAACATCGTATTTATTACCTTTTTTCAAAGAGAGCGGAGCAGGCAAGGTTTTGCTGTGTGATTTAACTAAATTTTCAGTATTAGTCATACTGGTATATGGAAAATGGTAAATATCAGAAATTTCAGAGATAGAAAGCACCGAAGTTTTGGTTAGCGATAACATTCTCTTTTTGAAAAGATAAAACAGGAAAGACCTTACTTTATTAATATTCAGAAATCTCTTGGTGACTAATGATTGATAACCAGTTGATGAAAAGGTTGAAAAGGAGGACTTAAAACCCTGTACTCTTTCAGACAAATCATCACGATCTTTAAAAGCCATCAAAAGTCTGATTGTTGTTTCAAATAACGGCTGGTTAATTTTTGAATCTATCGAGTTGACTATTTCCATTTCAGATAGAGATTTTATTTTAGGTGCTAAGTATGCATTGTAAAAAATCCATTTCAAAAAGAAAGGTGTTCTTAAGTATTTAACAACATCTCCACCGGCTGAGATAAGTTTGGAAATATTTTTTGTTTTCTTATTTCCTGCAGGTGATACAACAATCTGCAGAGAAATTAATTCACCGGGTGCAAGTTTGGTCATTTGACCGGTGAGATAAGCAATGGGATCGTGTTTGTCTAGTTCGCTCTGTCTTTTGAGTGAAAAAGCAAAATGTTTGGAAAGTTTAAACTCCATAATTTTGTAAAAGGATTTACTTAAAACATCTGTATTCCCAGGTAAATATTCATTAACTGTTTTAACTCTTAAATTAGGAAGGTATGCCAGTAAGCTCTTTTTTAAAGTATTAACTTGTTTTGGAGATGTTCTTACTAAATATCTAATTCCCTGATTTTGAGTGGAAGCAATCTCTAAAGAAAATCTTGATTTGTTACCCAATAATCTATCTTTAAATGATTTTTGGCTTCCCAGAGCATGAATGATTGAAAATAGTTGATCAGTAGTATATGACTGCTTTTCTGTAAAAGAGGGTGGGGTTAGCTCAAGCAACATGGAGGGTTCTCTTATTAACTTTTTAATTAATAGGATTTTTCTTATAAGAAATACTAAAACAATAGAAATAATAATAGCTACTGACAGGTAAAGGTATTCATTTCGCAAAGTAAAGCTAGCTTTGAGGTGAGACAGGAGGCTTATTAACTTGTTGAGCCAATAATCAGCCCTTAGTACTTCAATATTGTCCATATATCAGGGCAGGATTAGGCAGGAGAAAACTAAAGGTGAGTATAGCATAATCTCAAGTTGTAAAAGCAGCTTTTAATTCTCGCGGTGTTAAAAATGGTAAATTTCCCGGTGCACCTTCTCTTTTGGAAATCCATAACGACCCTTTTAAAAACGCATAATTCCTTCTTTTTCTACCAAGATACTTTGTTTCAATTGTACCGGTAGTCGTTTCGTTAACCTTTAATACCCACTGAGGTAATATTTTATGAAGAAATGTTGGGCATTGAAGAAACATGACTCCACCCGTTCTCAACATTTGGTACCAGTTATTACCTACTTGATATAAAAAATATGGATCTCTTACATCAAGTCTCAAACCACCCTCCATTCTCTCAAGGATCACGTCAAATTTATCTATACCCAATTTCTTCTTCAATACTTGTTCTAATAAGGGGCTCGTCACATCAAATTCGACAACATGATGATGTCTATCTTCATCTTGTTTCCTTGCATTCTCGTTTCGTAAGTCTTTTAAAGTGACTCCTGCTGACAGTTTAAATAAACCTTTAGGGAAATCAGCGAAGCATTGTGAACCTGAACCACCCAACTCAATTCCAACTAACTCACCTCTTTGATTTGCGAATTCCTCCATAATGAAAGTTCTTAAAGCAAGCCTACCTGGAACAACAGGACGAAAAGTATCACCTATACTATTCTTTTCCCCGCTACTGAGCGGAGAATCGTAGACAGACCAGTAAAAATATCCCCCAGATTTTTCGTTCTCCTGTTCGCCTAGCCAATCAAGATCTTCCAGATATTTTTGATGAGCTTTCATTCTTTCTCTGGAAGAACGCAAATATTCAACATTAGCCATATGCTTAGAAATTATAGGCTAGTATATAGCTAATATCAAACTGCACCAGCAAATTCCTAATTTTTAATCCTTGACAACTATCGATATTTAGATATAAACTATCTATATATAGATAGTATTGGATGATTGAATCGAGGATTAAATAATGCAGGCTTTAGAACAACAGTTATTGATACCAGAAGAAAGAATAATCACTCCTTTAGTTGAATTATTTGAAGAAGTAACCCCTAAACCTGTTAATCATCCACAACCTCAAGAACTTACCAAAACCTTAAAAGAATCTCTTGATAATCTTTTTCCTGAACAACAATACGACTTTGAAAGGGAAATCTTTGGAGGATTAACACTTCAGGAATTATTACACGAAAAGGGAAGCCTATGATGGACAAAAAGATTGTTTATGCTGATGGTAAAAGAGCAGTTATTTATCTTCGTGTTTCTACTGAGGAGCAGGTAGATAACTTTTCCTTGGATACTCAGGAAGAAATCTGTCGAAGGGAAGCAGACAAGAGAGGCTATGACATTGTAGAAATCTTCAGAGAAGAGGGTAGATCAGCCAAAAACATATCAGGTAGACCAGTGTTAATAAATTTATTGGAATTTTGCAGAAAGAATAAAAACCATATTCAGGCAGTATTTGTTTATAGATTAGATCGAGTTTCCAGAATTACTGCTGATTACTTGGCCATTAGAAAAAAGCTAACTGAAAATGGGGTCACAATAATTTCCGCCACAGAACCAACGGGGGATAGCCCGACAGAAAAGCTAGTAGAAACAATATTAGCAGGCTTTGCCCAGTTAGATAATGATATTAGAAGTGAACGATCTAGAAACGGACTTCGGGCAAGATTTTTGTCAGGGAAAATAGTCACTGGATCAGTGCCTCTAGGATATATCGTTCAGGCTGGCTACGCAGTTAAAGACCCCAAAACCTGGGATGACGTCAAAAGAGCCTGGGAATTAATGGCTACGGGCACAAAAAGCCTACAAGAGATGGCTGGAATTATGAATGAATGGGGCTTAAGACATATACGGTCAAAGAAAGAAATCTTTTTAATCCGTCAGAGAGTACAAGAAATCTTCCGTAGCAAGTTTTATATGGGAATTTTAGCTTCAAAAACTTATCCAGAAGAAGTAAAGGGTCAACATGTGTCAATGATTACTGAAGAACAATTTTATAGGGTTCAGGCACTTCTTGACGGCAGAAATCCTAATAAAGTAGCTTTAGCCAAAAGAAATCACGAAAATACTGATTTTCCCCTGAGAAGGATTATCAGATGTTCTAAGTGTGGAATGGGGCTAACAGCCGGTTGGAGCAAGGGCAGACATGCGAGATATGGTTATTACCGCTGTGGAAAACCTTGCAATAGTATTTCTATTAAAGTTAATGATTTGGAAGGATCTCTTGTGACGGTACTCAAAGAGGTAACGCCAAAAATAGAATGCCTTAATCTGTTTCTTAATTTCCTTTACAAAATTTATCACGAGAGGTTCTCAAGACTGCAGAAGATCAAAAACCGAGCAGAAGATGAGATTATAAGGCTTAAGGATCTAAGGCAACAGCTAGTTAAGAAAAACCTTGATGGTGTGTATTCTGATGAGATTTTTAGAGAGCAAAACGCCAACATCGAAAATCAAATTCTACAAGCTCAGATTTTAAAAGAGGATGCAACTATTGAGAAATATAATATTGATGCAATTACCACTTTTATGAAAACTATGTTGGCTGACCTAGGGGAAGCGTATAAAAGATCAAATTTAAACCAGGCTAAAGTGCTACTTGGTTCAATGTTTCCCTCCGGACTCGCTTGGAGCTATAATGGCACATTGAATCACCAGATTAGCCCGTTATATCAATACATTCGTACCTTTAATGAGGGTACTGTCCTATCTTGTGCGGACGAAAGGAGTTGAACCTTCACCTTATTGCTAAGACAGCGCTCTGAACGCTGCGCGTCTGCCATTCCGCCACGTCCGCATTTTCCTCCATATTTTAGCAACTCTGGTGTATAATATCCACTAAATGGCAAACAAAAAATATCCTTTCCAACAAAAGATTGTTACTTTTGGCGGAGGAACAGGACACTTTTCAATCCTCAGAGGCCTAGTTGAACTAAATCAACCTGAACTAATCAGTGCTGTTGTTGGTACCTGGGATTCAGGCGGATCTTCCGGCAGGCTTAGGACTGAGCTGGGCGTTTTACCTCCGGGAGACATCAGGCAGTGCCTCCTTGCTTTAATGGAAGATTCAAAACAAAGGCAGGTTGCCCAAAAATTATTTGACGACAGGCTGGAATCTTTAAATGGCCCCTTAAAGGGCCACTCTTTAGGTAATTTAATAGCTGCAAGGCTGGAAAATATCTATAAAGGCCCTGACCGGGGAACAGAAGCAGAACGCCTGCTGTTTAGGATAAGAGGCAGAGTTTTACCTGTTTCCTTATCGGAACTGAATTTAATGGCCAGGCTGGTAGGCGGCGAAGAGCTGGAAGGGGAATCTAAAATTGACCTGCGCGGCGAAAGCCAACGCTACAATCCAAAACACAAAATTTTAAGAATATACTTTGATGCAAATGCAGACCCTAATCCGGAAGTCATCAGCGCCATAGCAAACGCCGATAAAATAATATTTTCTGCAGGAGATTTATATACTTCTATCCTGCCGCACCTTTTGGTTAACGGCATCAAAGAAGCAATTATTACCTCTAAAGCAAAAGTGATAATTGTATTGAATTTAATGACAAAAAGAGGGGAAACAGATTCATACAAGGCTTCTGATTATTTGGAAGCATTTTTATCATACCTTGAGGATGAAAACCGTATCAATTATATGATTGCAAATTCAAACGGACTGGATCCGGAAATTTTACGCATATATAAAAAGGAAGGACAAAGCATTGTGGTTATAGACGAGGAAAGCTGTAAAAAGCTTTCTCCCGGCATCAAAATAGTTAAAGCAGAACTTGCAACCTATTTGGTCAGGGAACATCTTTTCCGCCATAACCCGCAAAATTTGGCAAAAGCCATTTTAGAACTAAATTAGCCTCCGCCTTATTGACAAAAAGTAAAATTTAGGGTTACTATCAAAGGCGGAAAATTTATCTGCAGATGGACAATAAAAAACCTCAAACCAATACTTGGTTTGTTGCTGCCTGGTTTGCAAGCGCAACAACCGCCTTAGTGTTCTCCCTTCTTTTTTCAATATATTTATCAAACCCTAAAACAATAACCGCCTCAGCTTCCGGACAAAATTTTAAGCTATATGCAGCCCTCCCTAAATCAGAAACCTCTATTTCAGATAATATTGACCATGCAGACGGCAGAGCCAAAATTATTGAAAATTTCTTCAAAGCCTACAAGGCTCCCTTATCTTCGTACAGCAATACTTTTGTTATTATTGCAGATAAGTACAACCTTGACTGGCGCCTGCTGCCTGCTATCTCCATGCAGGAATCAAACGGCGGCAAAAAGGTGATTAGCCAGTCTTTTAACCCTTTCGGTTACGGCATTTACGGCAAACTTATCACGCGTTTTAACACCTGGGAAGAATCTATTGAAAGAGTGGGAAAAGCCTTAAGGGAAGATTACTTAAACAAGGGTCTAAAAACTCCTACTCAAATAATGGCAAAATATACTCCGCCATCTTTAGAAAAAGGCGGTGCCTGGGCAAAAGGCGTCTCCTTATTTATGGAAGAACTCCGCTAATCCCGACGTTCTAAACTTGACTTTTATTCCCTCTTCTGCTATACTATCGGCTTCAAACCTGTACCATTTTTGGTACGGGTTTTTTTAAACCTATGAATATAAAAACTTTGTTTTTTATTCTTTTAACTTTCCTCCTGCTTTCTCCCATCGGAAAAGCAGAAGCGGAAAATGTTATAGAAAACAACACTTCTTCCGAACAAATTCAGGCAAAAAAGCTTGATAACCGGGCTGTAATTTTAACCAAGTATCTGGCTAAATATAATTCGCCCCTGCAGTATCATGCTCAGGATTTTATAGATGCCGCCAAAACTTATGATTTAGACTGGAAAATGGTGGTTTCAATCGCAGGCGTAGAATCAACATTCGGAAAACACATACCAGGCGGGTATAACGGCTGGGGCTGGGGAGTTTACGGTACGCAGGCAATTTATTTTGAATCATGGAAAGACGGAATCTACACAGTTTCCAAAGGACTCAGGGAAGGATATTTGAATAAAGGTTTAACCGACCCATATTCTATAAATAGAGTGTATGCGGCCTCTCCTACATGGGGTAAAAATGTAACTTATTTTATGAATGATTTAGAAAAATTTGCCAAAGAATTTGAGGCTCAGAATTTAGAGCCTGCGAAAATAGAAAGCAATATAAAAATTGCTGCTGTTTCAGGGCAACTGGATAAAGAATAATATATAATCTCTCCATGCGTTTATTTGCAGCAGTCCTGCTTGGTAAAACTATCTTATTTTTAACAAAATACTTTAAAATCGGCGGAGGCTCGGCAGCACCAGGCTTATATGCATTAAAACTTTGTCCATCGCTTGTTGAAAAAATAAGCCATCATATCCCAAAAAATATTGTTATAACCGGCACCAATGGCAAGACCACAACAGCTAAAATGCTTGCTCATTTTGCGAAAGCATCTGGTTTAAGAGTTATAAGAAACCATACAGGCTCAAACCTTGAACGCGGCATCGCCTCAACCTTAATTTCCAAAGTGAATTTATGGAATCCTAAGCTCAGCTTTGATTTAGGAATCTGGGAGTTAGATGAGGCCGCCTTTAATACCGTGACCCCAAAATTAAATCCAAATTCTATAGTTTTTTTGAATATCTTCCGGGATCAACTTGACCGCTACGGCGAAATAGACTCTGTTGTTAAAAAATGGGAGCAGTCAGTAAAATCACTTCCTGCAGATACAAAATTCTTCCTGAATGGGGATGATGCAAACGTGTCAAAACTTGCTAAAGCTTTTAAGGGAAAAGCGCAAAAATTCGGCGTTGAAAACTATAAAATTTACGGCGAAGCAGTGGCTAAAGTAAAAAAGCAGGAAAATGTTGACTTTGAAGCAAAAAACGTAAAATTAAACGGCCTTAACAGCTCAAAATTTACATTAACGATATTCGATAAACGATATGCGATAACCCTGCCTTTACCAGGCATTTACCACATTTATGACTATTTAGCTGCATTTGCAGCAGGAATTAGTCTTGGGTTTAAACCAGGTGTTATGAATGGCTCTCTTAAAAACTTTTCCCCTGCTTTCGGACGGGTGGAAAAACTTGATTTTGGGTATATTTTCTTAATTAAAAACCCTGCAGGTGCAACCCAGGTTTTTGAAACAATTGCCCCACAGATAAATCCTGATGACCGGTTACTTTTGGCTTTAAATGATAATTTGGCAGACGGGACGGATGTTTCGTGGATCTGGGATGTGGATTTCGAATTAATTCAAAATTCATCCCGGGCAAAGTCGAGGGACCATACAATAGTTGTTTCCGGCACCCGGTCATACGACCTTGCTCTCAGGCTAAAATATGCAGGAATAAAGCCTGATCAAATCACAGTGGAGCAAGACCTGAAAAATGCCCTAAAAAGGGCCATGGACGGGCTGGAAGGGCGTCTGTTTATCCTTCCCACCTATACATCCATGCTCGAGCTGCAATCTATTTTAACTAAAGAAGGTATAAAGAAACATTACTGGAAGGAATCGGACTGAGCGAAGCGAAGGAGATCGCTTGCAAAAATTGTCTAAATGACGATTTTTGACAAGGGCAACTATGAAATTAACAATTGGCTACCTATACGGCGATTTAATGAATATTTACGGCGATACTGGTAATATTATTGCCTTAAAAAAACGCGCCCAGTGGCGGGGCATTGAAGTTACTGTCAAAAATATTTCCATCGGCGATCGAATTCCCACATCGGATGTGGGAACGCAAATTGATCTTTATTTTTTTGGGGGTGGGCAGGATCAGGCACAAAAATCGGTAGCAAGGGATTTAGCAGTAAGCAGTAAGGGAAAGGTCATCAAACAAGATGTAGAAAGGGGAGTGCCACTGCTTGCAATTTGTGGAGGCTACCAGCTTCTGGGGGAATTTTATAAGCCTCATCATGGCCAGAAACTTCCCGGCATAGAATTATTTCCGGCTTACACAGTCGCAGGGGATAAAAGAATGATCGGAAATATTGTTATTGAATCCATGTTTGGAAAACTGGTGGGATTTGAAAACCATTCCGGTAAAACTTTTCTTAAAAAAGGGTCTTTGCCGGCAGGGATGGTAATTTGCGGATTTGGAAATAACGGTAAAGACAAAACAGAAGGCTGTATTTATAAAAATGCCATAGGCTGCTATATGCATGGCTCGCTTTTGCCCAAAAACCCAAAGCTGACTGATTGGCTTTTAAAAAAAGCTCTTGAAGTAAAATACGGTAAAGATATTAATCTTGAGCCTTTGGATGATACTTTAGAATTTCAGGCCCAGATCACAGCCATCAAAAAATTCAGTTAGACTTTATGCTAAAATTAGCCTTATTTGCCCGGGTGGTGAAACGGCATACACGATAGGTTTAGGACCTATTGCCCGCAAGGGCGTGGAGGTTCAACTCCTCTCCCGGGCACTTTTTAATTTGACTTCTAAAGATAAAGGTGTAGAATATGCTCGTCTAAACTATGAGTAATCAAAGATCCTTACCAGAAATTGTTCCCGGAAATATTATACCCAAAGTTCCTAAGGAGCAGATTAATACATCTTTCCAAGTTTCCAATGCGATAACTAATTTTCAAAACCCATCTAGTGAAGCAAGAATGGAGGCTACTAATCCAATCTCCGTTACCAAAGAAGTAGTTTCGACTACAAACTCCCTCACAAATACCCCACTAGAAGAAAGATTTTTACCTGCTGGCACTGCCTCGCGCTCTATTTCCACTTCAGATCAACAGGACGATACAAGTGCAAAACAAGCACAACGGCAGGTATCTCTACTGGCTGCCCTTGGTAAACCCCGTTAAATTAGAAATAATTGCTGAATTGGTGTAAAATATACATCTTATGAATTCCACCAAAACCCGGGTTAATCCTGCTAACTTAGACCGAATAGGTTTTTTTGATGAAACCGGATTTGAAAAAGAAACCTCAATTGTATCCACCATTACTGCCACAGCCTTAGATCTTATTGGGGGAGTTACCGAGGCAGTGTCTGATTTAAAACAAACAGTAACTGTCACAGAAACTAATGCCAACCAGAGAGGAAATGATAAGTTTTCTATGGATGGTTCAATTACTGAATTTAATAAAGCCAAAGCTCAGCTGGAAGAAGAGAAACAACAAAGGAAGACTGCTGATATTCAAAGAATCTTTTTCCAAACTCTCAAAGAAGATACCCAAAAGGTCCAACTGGAAAAAGAAAAGGTTTTTGAAGAAGAAGTAAATGATATTATTGCTAATCTGCCAACTGAACAAAAAAACGAATTGCTTCATTATCAGGCAAGTTACAAAGACAAAAGCGTTTACCAGCGGGCAGAGCTTCGCAAAAAATTAATCGAGCAGCAGGAAAAATCAGAAAAACAGGAAAAAGCAACCAGTATTCCCACCCCGGCTAAACAACCCTCTGCTTTGGAGGGCGCTTTTGAAGGCAGAAGCGGTTCTCAGGGCGGCGGATCTGCCAATCTTTCTAATCAGGCTGTCGGTTAATTATTGAATTACTTACTCCCTTAATTTAAAATACTAACGTTCGGGCAGTTAGCTCAGTTGGTAGAGCGCGTTCTTGACGTGAACGATGTCGGGGGTTCAAATCCCTCACTGCCCACTTTTTATACTTCTTTTGACCTTCATTATTATTTATATTATAATTCGGATTCATTATGGCAGAAAAAAGAGAAATTCCTGAGTGGGAAAGGCCCATTGAAGAAAGAGTTCGTAAAACAGCTTTGTATCTCCTTTCCAAAATAATGCCAACCAGAGATAGCTTCATTTGGCATCGTACACTCTGGAGCCCTGCAAAAAGGGAGCAAGCAGAGGCTGCTTATAACACACTTATGAGAAACATCCGACCCACCAAAAGGTATTTAGTACCAGCTCAACAAATAGTAGAACAAAGAGAATCAGAAAGAAGGGAGTTAGTAGAAGCTATCATGGCCTCGGAAGAGTTAATTGTCCCATGCAGAAGGTTTGTATATCCACAATACACCACAGTCCAAACCCTAAATGGACAAGGTATTTTACTGGAAGAACTTTTATTCCGCCTGAGAATTCCCAGGTCTAGGCTCGAAGAAGCTTACGAACATACGCAACCGGAAGAAGCAGATGGGCTTATTCATTTTACAGGGAGGTTTGCACCAGAAGGAAAACAAAGATTAGCAGATATTTTAAAAAAACCTTTAATATTTCTTACAGAAGTGGACGGCAACAAGGAAAAGGTTTGCCCTTCTCCCCAAATAACCTTACAAGCTTAATATCTCTACATGTTAGCCAATAATTGTGATAGAATTTCTTCAAGAGAAATATGGAAAATTTAAATAATTTAAGGCACTCCTGTGCCCATCTTCTGGCAGCTGCCGTAATGGAGCTTTGGCCTGCTACCAAAAGGACCATCGGCCCCTCAATCGAAAATGGCTTTTATTATGACTTTGATTTTGAAAATCCCATTTCAGAAGAAGATTTACCAAAAATTGAAAAGCAAATGGCAGAAATGTTGCCTTCCTGGAATCATTTTGAGCATAAAGAAATTTCAGAAACAGAGACAAAAAAATTATTTAAAGATAATCCCTATAAATTGGAACTTATTAATGAAATAGTTCAAAAAGGCGAACCAATCGCAATCTATAAATGCGGAGATTTTGAAGATTTATGCAGGGGAGGGCATTCAGAAAACCCTTCTAAAGATATTGGTGCATTCAAGCTTTTATCATTAGCAGGAGCTTATTGGCGCGGTAGTGAGAAAAACAAAATGCTCACAAGAATCTATGGAACTTGCTTTCCAACCAAAAAAGAGCTTGATGAATATTTGAATATGCAAGCGGAAGCAAAAAAAAGAGACCACCGTAAGATAGGTAAAGATTTGGATTTATTTGTCTTTTCTGACCTGGTAGGAAAAGGCTTACCCTTACTAACCTCAAAAGGAACAACAATCCGAAGGGAATTGGAAAGATTTATAGTAGATGAGGAACTAAGAAGAGGGTATGAACATGTTGTAACCCCTCCCTTGGCAAACGTTGCTTTATACGAGACTTCAGGTCACTATCCTTATTATAAAGACACAATGTATCCTCCTATGTACGTAGACGAGGAAAAACTCATCCTCAGGCCGATGACTTGTCCTCATCACTTTATGCTTTATAAATCCCGCCCGCATAGCTATAAAGAGTTACCAATTAGGTTTGCTGAAATAGCATCTCAGTTCAGGTATGAAAAGAGCGGTGAACTTACCGGGCTAATGAGGGTCAGAATGTTTACCCTGTCTGATGCCCATATTATTTGCAGGCCTGATCAAATTAAAACTGAAATAAAAAAAGTTTTAGATTTAATAGACTTTGTTAATAACACTTTAGGCCTTGAAAAAGGTAAGGATTACAGATACAGATTATCATTAGGGAACCGGGAAGAAGATAAAAAATATTATAAAGATGATGCTGCTTGGGATAAAGCGGAAGATATATTACGCCAAGTTTTAAAGGAAATGAATGCACCCTTTTTCGAAGCAGAAAATGAGGCAGCATTTTATGGACCTAAAATTGATATTCAAATGAAAAATTTTTCCGGCAAAGAGGAGACAGCTTTTACTGTTCAGTATGATTTCGTCATGCCGAAACGGTTTAATTTAACTTACATTGACGAAAAAGGCCTGGAGCAGGAAGCTTTAGTTGTCCACCGATCATCTCTAGGAGCTTTTGAAAGAGTCATGGCATTTCTTATAGAACATACCGGAGGTGCTTTTCCGTTATGGCTTTCGCCAATACAAGTACAAATTATACCCATTGCTGATCGGCATCAGGAGTATGCACAAAAAGTACTCGAACAACTAAAGTCTTCTAATATCAGGGTGGAGATTGATAACAGAGCAGAAAAAATGCAGGCAAAAATCAGAGATGCCCAAATGCAAAAAATTCCCTATATGATTATAGTCGGGGACAGAGAAGAGGAAGAAGGAAAAATTGCAGTCAGAACCAGATCAGGAGAAAATTTGGGAATAACAACTGAAGAATTCTTAACAAGAATAAAAAGAGAAGTTGAGAACAAGTCTTGAATCTAGCTTACCTTTTATGTTAATATTCATAGCAATTATGTTGAGGAGGCTCATTTAACTGGCCAAGTTTCATAGATTAAACGAGCATATCCAGGCTGCAAAGCTTAGAGTCATTGATTCTCAAGGAGAACTATTGGGAATTTTGACTAAGACCGAAGCTTTGGAGAAAGCTAAAGAGTTAGGGCTGGATCTTATTGAAATTGCCCCCAATGCAGATCCGCCGGTTGCCAAAATAACTGACTTTCAAAAATTCAGGTATGAGGAAAACAAAAAAGAACGGGCCTCAAAAAAAGGCGCCTCGGCCGGAGACTTAAAAGAGTTATGGCTGTCGCCGAGGATTGCCGAACATGATTTGAATGTAAGGCTGGCAAGGACTGAGGAATTTTTAAAGGGAGGACACAAGGTTAAGCTAACTGTTAAATTTAAGGGGAGAGAAATGGCTCATCAGGAGCTTGGATATAAGGTTTTGCAGGAAGCTATAAATCTTTTAGGAGAAAAGGCTGCTATAGAACGGGAACCTAAAATGGAAGGAAGAAAGTTATCAATGATTGTTGGAAAAGGAAAAGGAAAACAAAATGCCGAAACAAAAAACGAATAAATCTGTATTTAAAAGAGTCAAAATTACCGGAAGCGGTAAGATTTTAAGGAAGCATCAATTAGGTTCCGGACACTTGAAAAGGAATAAAAGCAAGGGTGCCTTAAACAGACAGAAAAAAACCAGTGAATTTTTCAAAGGTGAAGGAAAAAGACTAAGAAAGGTGATTGGACTTTAATGGCAAGAGTTAAAAGGGGAGTCGTCTCTCACAGAAAACATAAAAAGGTTTTAAAGCTTACCAAAGGCCACATCGGCGGCCGGAGCAAGCTGATAAGACAGGCAAAATCATCCCTCCTTCATGCAGGAGAATATGCATTTGCAGGCAGAAAACTCCGAAAACGCGATATGCGAAGACTTTGGATCACCCAAATGGGAATTGCCCTAAAAAATGAAGGTTTATCTTATTCCAAATTTATGGCTCAACTTAAAACCAAAAATATAAATTTAGACCGCAAAGTTTTATCTGACTTGGCAGTAAATCACATTGAAGACTTCAAAAAAATTATCTCCGAAGTAAAGTAAACTACCTTACAAAATTTCCGTAGAGTTGTTTTTTTAACATTTTTTTCGCTTGTAATATTGAAGAAGCGAAGATTATTAAAAGTAGAGCAATTTTGAATACAGCATTACCAATATAGCCGATCGACAAATCCTGAGTCACCAGAAAAGCCAATATTAAAACACTTCCATGCTTGCCTCCTAATAATCCGCATTCAAAAACGCTGTAATTCGGCCAGTTCCTAAAAAAATCTAAAACCATCCTTGCCCCGGCTTTTGACTTACTTTTTATATACTTCTTTCTTATTCTCATGGGCGCCATTATATCCTAGCAATTACTATTAATCAATTTTTTGTTATGCTAGAATCTAGGCTGTGGAAGAAAAGATTGCTCAAATTCAAAAAGAATATTTAGAGAAAATCAGTCAAAGCACCAGCTTAAAGGAGCTGGACGGGCTTTTTTTGGACATTTTTGGCAAAAACGGGGCAGTGACATTATTACCAAAGGATTTTTCAAAATTGCCGGAAGATGCAAGAAAAAAAGTTGGACCACTTTTTAATACACTACAGAATAGGTTTAATACATCCCCTGGATCAATTTGAACACGAAATTGTGGAGCTTTTTTCTAAAATCGGTTTCCAGCAATATGATGCGCCGCAAATAGATACTGATGATTTTAATTTCGAACTTTTAAATATCCCGGCCGAACATCCTGCAAGAGACCTTTGGGATACCTTATATATAGATAATAAACCACAAACAACAAGTAATAAGCTACTCCTCAGGACCCATACTTCCAATGCGCAAATCAGAATTTTAAGAGAATATAAACCTCCTATCCGTATGATGGTTTTAGGCCGGTGCTTCAGGCATGAAAATATTGATGCAAGACACGAACATACTTTTGACCAGTTTGAAATAGTTTATGTAGATAAAAACTTAAGCATGGCTAATCTACAATATCTTTCCGAATATTTTCTAAAATCAGTTTTAGGGGAAGATACTAAAGTCAGACTGAGACCAAAGTATTACCCGTTTGTTGAACCAGGAGTAGGAATAGACGGGATATGTATCTTCTGTAAAGGTAAAGGCTGCAAAGTCTGCGGAGGGGTGGGCTGGCTGGAAGTGGCCGGAGCAGGCATGATGCACCCGCAAGTTCTGAAAAACGGAGGGGTGGACCCAAAAATATATACAGGTATTGCCTGGGGGCCGGGACTGGAAAGAATTTTAATGCTCAAACATGGAATAAATGATTTGCGTTTATTCAGAAGCGGAAATTTAAGATTTTTGGAGAAATTCAAATAATGAAAGTATCTATAAAGTGGCTAAAAGAACTTGTTGATCTAAAAACCCCTGTAGAGGAACTAGTCAGACTTCTGCCCCTTAGAACAATTGGCACCAAAGAAGTTACGGATAATTTTATCGAGTTGGATATGAAAGGATACAACCGGGCTGATCTCCTATCTCTTAGGGGAGTAGCACTGGAGGCAGCTGCTATTACAAACTCTCCTACAGGTTTTAAACCTGCAGTTATTGAGCAAATAACCTATGATGCTGATTTTCCAAAAGTAAATATTTCTGTTGAAGATGAGAAACTTTGCCCTGTTTATTGTTTAGCCAAAATCGAAGGACTTAAAGTTAAACCTACCGCTCAGGAAGAGGTTAAGAAACTGGAAGATTCCGGAATGCGAACTGTTAATAATGTTGCTGATGTAACTAACTTAGTCATGCTTGAATATGGTCAGCCAATGCATGCCTTTGATGCTGAAAAAGTGAGAGGATGCGTAAAGGTAAGAGTTGCAAAAGAGAATGAAAAAATTACTACTCTGGATGGAAAAATCAGAGACTTGAATAAGGAAGATTTACTGATTGGAGATGAAAATGAACCAATCGGCATTGCCGGAGTAATGGGCGGAAAAGACAGTGAGATTTCAGAAAATACCACTTCTATATTACTTGAAGCTGCTATATTTGATCCTATATCTCTAAGAAAATCCAGCCTCAGACACGGGCTTTATTCTGAAGCTTCCAGAAGGTTCCAGCATGGGCTTACAAAAACAAATTTGCTTCAAGCGCTATCAACTGCCATAAAAATGTACGAAAAGTTGGGAGGAAAGCTGACTGCCATAACTTTAACAGGAGACTTAAAAGATGAAGTGAAAAAAGTTAAACTGTCCCAAAGTAAAATAAACTCTTTAATCGGAGTTGAAATACCCCCAAATGAAGTTGAATCCTCGCTAAAAAAACTTGGATTTACTTTGGAAAAAGAAGGACAGGATTGGGAAGTAACAGTGCCATACTGGCGGATGGATATTGATATTGAAGAAGATCTGATAGAAGAAGTGGCCCGGATGTACGGGTATGAAAAAATTCCGCCAAAGGAACTTGAAGGAGAAATGCCGCAAAAAATAGATCAAAGCTTCCCTAAATTTATTTATGATTTAAAAAAAGCCTTAAAAGAAGCTGGATTGACAGAAGTCCAAACATATTCTTTCTATTCTTCTAAAACGATTAACGATTTACGATTAACGATTTACGACCTTATAAAAATTTCCAATCCTATATCTTCAGAAACAGAATACATGCGGGATAATCTTTGGCCGAATCTATTGGAGGTAACTGCAATAAATATAAAACAGGGATATAAGGATATTGCGATATTCGAGATTGGAAAAGTATACATTCTACAAAAAGGGGATTTACCAAAAGAGCAGTACCGGCTGTCTATTGCTTTAAGCAATGGAACTACAAATCCGGTTGAGGAGCTATACCGAATCTTCCAAGGTGTGAATCTACCACACTTCCAAGGTGTGCAACTTAGCAAAAGCGTAACCTTGACACAGAAAGAATATTTTCATCCCACCAGATTTCAAGCTTTGGAAGACGATGGCCAAACTATCGGGTTTATAGCTGAAATCCACCCCAGATTTGTAAATAAATTTGGAACTGAACAAAGAATAGCTGCTTTAGAAGTCAAACTAGTCCTATAGTGAGTAGGCTGAGATACATCGGTAACACTTCTAAGTTAGAATAACTAACTTAAGGAGGTGATTTAAAACCGATGGGCAAACATAAATTTCAGCAGC